>ERZ791603.77-NODE-77-length-80627-cov-9.139329_pt1 | contig 80627 bp, 65 predicted proteins | sample MGYA00509966_ERZ791603 | MGnify/ENA primary metagenome ERZ791603 (study PRJEB30046, sample SAMN00791931) | human gut metagenome | study: EMG produced TPA metagenomics assembly of the A metagenome-wide association study of gut microbiota in type 2...
ACGTAATTTACAAGGTCTCGGTCATCAATCAGCAGACAGGTAAGGCAAGCTAAAGTATTGCTCAATTCCTGAAGTAAATTAAATCACGGCGGAAATCGGTTAATTTCGGTTTCCGCCGTGTTATTTTCCGAAAAGGTGTTGACTTTATCGGGTAGTTGTGGTATTATACATCAAAAGAAATCTTTAAGAGCGATACAGAGATGTCGACAAGGTTTTGAATAGTGAGACGGTAGGGTAACAGCCCGTGTTTTTGTGCGTCCGGATTTACGAACCTTGTCCCAACAGGGTTCTTTTTTATTGCTCATTCAGGAGGCTCTCATGACGGAATACATCTTGAAAAATGCATTGGTCTATACGGATTCGGGATTTCAGAAGCAGGATATATTTGTTTCCGAAGGCCGTGTTCTTTGTGTTTGCTGTAAGCTTTGTGCCGAATATACCCATTCCTATGATCTCACAAATAAGCATATTTTTCCCGGTTTCGTAGATGTTCATGTTCATCTTCGAGAGCCGGGTTTTTCTTATAAAGAGACAATCAAAACGGGTTCACTTGCCGCCGCAAAGAGCGGTTACACAACGGTTTGCACAATGCCGAATCTTGATCCCGTGCCGGATAGTGCGGAGCACCTCGGAAAACAGCTTGATATTATCGAAAGGGATGCTTCGATCAACGTCATTCCCTACGGTTCGATAACCGTAGGCAGGAAGGGCACGGAGCTTTCCGATATGGAGTCGCTTGCCGATAAGGTGGTTGCCTTTTCCGATGACGGCAGCGGAATTCAGACAGAAGAAACGATGCGCCGGGCAATGCTTGAAGCAAAAAAGCTCGGAAAAATAATTGTCGCCCATTGCGAGGACAACAGTCTTTTGGACGGCGGATATATTCATAAGGGCGCCTATGCAAAAGCTCACGGTCATAAGGGCATCAGCTCCGAGAGCGAGTGGAAGCAGATTGAGCGTGACCTGAGACTCGCCGAGGAAACAGGCTGTAAATATCATGTATGTCATATCTCTACCAAAGAAAGCGTTGATCTCATTCGTAAAGCAAAACGCAGAGGCGTTGATGTTACCTGTGAAACAGCTCCGCACTATCTTGTTATGACCGACGCCGACCTCAAGGAGGACGGCAGATTTAAGATGAATCCTCCTCTAAGAAGTGCAGAGGACAGAGAGGCTCTTATTGAGGGTATATGCGACGGAACGATCGACATGATTGCAACCGACCATGCTCCGCATTCCGCAGAGGAAAAATCAAAAGGACTTAAGGACAGCGCTATGGGTATTGTCGGACTTGAAACCGCTTTTCCGATTCTCTACACAAGGCTTGTCAAGGGCGGAATTATCAGCTTGCATAAGCTCGTGACTCTAATGAGTGTTAACCCTGCCGAGCGCTTCGGCATTAAGACCGGCTTTGAAATTAAGGAGCCGGCAAATTTCACGGTATATGACCTCAATGAAAAGGAAACGGTAAATCCGGAGAATTTTACTTCGATGGGAAGAAGTACACCGTTTGAGGGTATGACGGTATACGGCAAATGCAAGGAAACGGTATGCAACGGCAAAATTGTTTGGGAGGATGAAGAATGAACCGGGTAATGATGAAAATAACAGGCAACAAAAAAATTGCCGAAAAAACATATTTCATGTCGCTTGAAGGCGACACTTCGGCAATAACAAAGCCGGGACAGTTCGTAAATATAAAGCTTGACGGATTTTTCCTCCGTCGCCCGATTTCGGTTTGCGACTGCGAGGAAGGAAAGCTTTCGATAATATATAAGGTTGTCGGCAACGGAACGAAGAAGATGTCCGAACTGCCTGTCGGTGATGAGCTTGACATTCTCAGCGGTCTCGGTAACGGCTATGATACTTCGAAAAGCGGCGAAAAACCCGTGCTTATAGGCGGTGGAGCGGGCGTTCCGCCGATGTATATGCTTTGCAAGAAGCTGGTTGCCGAAGGCAAAAAGGTAACAGTGATACTCGGCTTCAACTCAGAAAAGGAAGTGTTCGGAATTGATGAGTTCAAGGCGACGGGCGCCGAAGTTCACGTTACAACGGTTGACGGAAGCGTCGGAACAAAGGGCTTTGTAACAGATGTTTTGAAAGAAGCGGAGTATACTTATTTTTACACCTGCGGTCCGATGCCGATGTTCAAAGCGATCGAAGGCGTCGCAAAAACAAGCGGACAGTACAGCTTTGAAGAACGCATGGGATGCGGCTTCGGGGCGTGTATGGGCTGCACATGCAAAACAAAATACGGCAACAAACGAATTTGTAAGGACGGACCTGTTCTTGAAAGGGAGGAAATAGTATGGTAACAAAGGTTGACCTTTGCGGAATTGAGCTTGATAATCCCGTCATTCCTGCTTCGGGTACATTCGGTTTCGGCTATGAATTTGCAGAGCTTTATGATATAAATATGCTCGGTACATTCTCGTTCAAGGGAACAACAAAGGATCCGAGATTCGGTAATCCTACGCCAAGAATCGCCGAGTGCACGGCAGGCATGATAAATGCCGTCGGACTCCAGAATCCGGGAGTTGACAAGGTTATAAGCGATGAACTTCCGAAGCTTAAAAAATGCTTCAACAAACCTGTAATGGCAAATGTAAGCGGATTTTCGATTGATGACTATGCTTACACCTGCGAAAAACTCGACAGAGAGGAGCAGGTCGGCTGGCTTGAGGTCAATGTGTCCTGCCCTAACGTACACGGCGGCGGAATGAGCTTCGGAACTGATCCGAAAGCGGCTGCCGAGGTTACAAAAGCGGTCAAGGCGGTGACGACGAAGCCCGTAATCCTGAAGCTTTCGCCAAATGTAACGAATATTGTTGATATCGCCAAGGCTTGCGAGGATTCGGGAGCGGACGGAATCAGCCTGATAAATACAATGCTAGGAATGAGAATTGATCTTCGCCGCAGAAAACCTGTGATTGCAAACGTGATGGGAGGCTTTTCAGGGCCGGCAATTTTCCCGATAGCCGTCCGAATGGTTTATCAGGTTTCACAGGCAGTCAATATTCCCGTTATCGGAATGGGCGGTGTGTCGAGTGCCGACGATGTAATTGAAATGATGCTCGCAGGAGCAACGGCGGTTGAGGTCGGTGCGGCAAATTTGGTTGATCCGTTTGCATGCAAGAACATAATCGAAACACTTCCGAAAGCAATGGAAGAATACGGAATAAATAATCTTAACGAAATAATAGGAGGTACGCACAATGGGTAAGGACGTAATCGTAGCCTGCGATTTTTCAAGCAGGGAGGAGACGATGGCTTTTCTTGACAATTTCAAGGGCAGAAAACCGTTTGTTAAAATCGGAATGGAGCTTTTCTATGCCGAGGGTCCCGATATCGTAAGGGAGATAAAGGCGAGAGGACACAAGATCTTTCTTGACCTCAAGCTTCACGATATTCCGAACACGGTGAAGAAATCAATGGCTGTGCTTTCAAGGCTTGATGTCGATATGACAAATCTTCACGCAGGCGGAACTATCGCAATGATGGAAGCGGCAATTGAGGGTCTCACTCGTCCCGACGGAACAAGGCCGCTGCTCATTGCCGTAACTCAGCTCACCTCGACGAGCGAGGAGAGAATGAAAAACGACCTTCTCATTAACGAAAGTATGGATAAGGTTGTTATGCACTATGCCCACAATGCAAAGCTGGCAGGACTTGACGGCGTGGTATGTTCCCCCTTGGAGTCGGGCAAGGTGCACGAGGTCTGCGGCAGCGGATTTCTTACCGTAACTCCCGGTGTTCGCTTTGCCGACGGTGACAAGGGCGATCAGGTCAGAGTTATGACCCCCGAACAGGCAAAGAAAATCGGCTCGGACTACATTGTAGTCGGTCGTCCGATAACTGCGGCGGCTGATCCCGTTGCGGCATACGAAAGATGTATAAACGAATTTGTAGATTAAGGAGCAGATACTATGACAGATATTCAGATTCAAATTGCAAAAGACCTTCTTTCAATTAAGGCGGTTTTCTTCCGTCCGGATGAGCCGTTCACATGGGCAAGCGGCATCAAAAGCCCGGTTTATTGCGACAACAGACTTACCCTCGCTTACCCGGAGGTTCGTACACACGTTGAGGAAGCTCTTGCTAAGACGGTTAGAAAGTTCTATCCGGAGGCTGAGGCTCTTATGGGTACTTCGACCGCAGGTATCGCACACGCTGCCATCACCGCTCAGATAATGGGTCTCCCGATGGGCTATGTTCGCTCGGGAGCAAAGGATCACGGCAGAAAAAATCAGATCGAAGGCAAGCTTGAAAAGGGTCAGAAGGTCGTTGTTGTTGAAGATCTTATCTCAACGGGCGGCAGTGTTATTGAGGTCGTAAACGTTCTCAGAGAAGCAGGAGCAGAAGTTCTCGGAATTGTTTCTATCTTTACCTACGGTATGCAGAAGGGTCTTGACCGCCTTGCTGCGGCAGATGTAAAAAGCGTAAGCCTTACTAATTTTGATGTTATCGCAGAAATTGCGGCTCAGGAAGGATATATTGCGTCGACAGATGTCGAAAGACTGATAGCTTTCAGAAACAATCCGTCCGATGAAAGCTGGATCGGAGGCACAAAATGAGAAGCGTTATAAGTATTCTTGATCTCTCGGTTGAGGAGATTGACGAGCTTATTGCCCGTGCAAATGATATAATCGCAAACTCCGATAAATATGCGGATGCATGCCGCAGAAAAAAGCTTGCAACGCTCTTTTTTGAACCGTCAACACGTACGAGGCTTAGCTTTGAGGCGGCTATGTATGAGCTTGGCGGCAACGTTCTCTCAATGGCAGACGCAAAATCAAGCTCGGCTGTCAAAGGCGAAAGCGTAGCCGATACGGTTAAGGTTATTTCCTGTTATGCCGATATAATTGCCATGCGTCACCCCAAGGAGGGCGCACCCTATGTCGCTTCTCTCAATGCGTCTGTTCCCGTAATAAACGCAGGTGACGGAGGTCACAATCACCCTACACAAACTCTTGCCGATCTTCTCACGATAAGCCGTGAAAAGGGACACTTTGATAACCTGACTGTAGGCTTCTGCGGCGACCTTAAGTTCGGCAGAACCGTCCATTCGCTCATCGAAGCCCTTGCAAGATACAACAACGTGAAATTCGTTTTGATTTCTCCCGAGGAGTTGAAGCTTCCAAGCTACGTCAAGAACGATGTTATCAAGGCCAAAAAACTTGAATACATTCAGACGACCGACCTTGAAAAGGTTATGCCCGAGCTTGATGTTCTCTATATGACCCGGGTGCAGAAGGAAAGATTTTTCAACGAAGAGGATTATCTCCGACTCAAGGACAGCTATATTCTCACCCCCGATAAGCTTGCAAACGCAAAACCCGATCTGTCAATTCTTCATCCACTGCCTCGTGTTAACGAAATCAGCGTTGCTGTCGATAAAGATCCCCGTGCATGCTATTTCAAGCAGGTTCTCAACGGAAAATACATGAGAATGGCACTCATTCTCAAGCTCCTGGAGGTAGAAGTATGAACATAGATTCCATCAAAAACGGTATAGTGATCGACCATATTAAGGCGGGAAAAGGTATGGAGATTTACAATCTCCTCGAGCTTGATAAGCTTGATTGCTCCATTGCCATCATCAAAAATGTAATGTCACGCAAGCTCGGCAAAAAGGACATCATTAAAATTGACTCCGATTACGACGTTGATCTTGATGTTCTCGGCTACGTTGACCCCGGTGTTACCATTGATATCATCAAGGATGGCAAGCTTGTCGAGAAGAAAAAAGTTTCCCTCCCCAAGCAGCTTAAAAATATCATCAAATGCAAAAATCCCCGTTGCATAACCACCACCGAGCAGGAACTCCCGCATATTTTCAAGCTTACAGGCACCGGCGAAAACAAGGTTTACCGTTGTATTTATTGCGAGACCAAAGCCGAATAACCCTCCTGAACTCGATTATCAGGCAAATAAGCCGCTTTTTCCAACTTGACGTATATATACATACGCCTGCGTTGAAAGAAAGCGGCTTCTTTACCCAATCTTCAAGTTCAGGTTTTTGTTTCTTTTGGCGAATAAAGCATTTTCCCCGGCTCGGCGTATAAGAATACGCCTTCACCGAGAGAAAATGTTTTCTTCATCCAAAATCTCTCGCTCGGGAATATGAGTGTTCCTTTTGGCGAATAAAGCATTTTTCCGGTTTGATGTATATACTGATCCAACTTCGCAATTTTAAATCATTACAAAAAAACACCCTCCGATAACGGACAATCCGCTGTCGGAGGGCGTTGCTATTATTCTCTTATTAAAGCGTAATAAGGTTGATACACTTAACGGGACAAGCTTCGGTGCATTTGCCGCAGCCTGTGCACTTGTTGTAATCGACCTTGGCACAGAAGTCCTTGACCTCAACTGCGCCGAATTCACACGCCTTAACGCACTTCATACAGCCGATACAGCCGTTTGAACATTCCTTGCGTGTGATTGCGCCCTTGTCGTGATTTACGCAAAGGTTTGCCGCCTTTGCCTCATGCAGGGGCATCATCTTGATTATGTGATTCGGGCAGGTTTTAAGGCACTGCTTACAGGCCTTACACATAACGGGGTTGACTCTTGCAACGCCGTCACAAATATGAATTGCGTCATACTGACAGGCATTCATGCAGTCGCCGAGACCGATACAGCCGTAGATACACTCCTTAGGGCCGCCGAAAAGCTGCTTTGCCATTTCGCATGAGCTTACGCCGTTGTATTCCATCTTGGTTTCGGCTTTGCCGCAGAAGCCCTGACACATGACGACCGCCGCCATGGGAGCAACCGAGCCCGCCGAAAGTCCGGTAACCTCTGCGATAGCCTTGGAAGCATCATTTCCTCCGGGGGCGCAGAGAGCAGTGTTTGTCGTAATTCCCTTTGAAAGAGCCGCCGCATAGCCGTCACAACCGGAGAAGCCGCATGCGCCGCAGTTTGCACCGGGGAGACATTCACGGATAGCTTCCGCCTTCTTATCGACGGGAACAGCCATAACGATGGAGGCAACTGCAAGTCCGAGACCCGCAATGAGTCCGATGACCGAAACGATCAGAATTGCTAAAACAATAGGATTCATATTCGCGCCTCCTTATGCAAAGATCTTGTCAACAACGCCTGCGAAGCCCAAGAACGAAAGGGAAACAAGCGAAGCGGCAACAAGTGTGATGGGCAGACCTTTAAGGAATTTCGGAATGTCGCAGGATTCAAGTCTTGAACGAACACCTGCAAACATGATCATGGCAATCATAAATCCGACACCGCCGCCGATAGCACAGATAAGTGACTGCATAAAGTTGTAGCCGTTGTCAACGTTGAGTGTTACAACACCGAGAACCGCACAGTTCGTTGTGATAAGCGGAAGATAGATACCGAGCGCATTGTAAAGAGCCGGCATATACTTCTTGAGAATAATCTCAACCATCTGAACGAGTGCGGCGATGACGAGAATGAAAACGATCGTCTGAAGATATTCAAGATTATTGGCGACAAGCAGATACTTGTTTATAGGATATGTAACCGCTGTCGAAAGAGCCATAACGAAGATAACGGCAAGTGACATGCCGACCGCCGTATTCAGCTTCTTTGAAACGCCGAGGAACGGGCAGATGCCGAGAAATCGTGAAAGAACGAAGTTTTGAGTGAGAATCATTGTGAGCAATATGCTCAAAAGGCCTTTTGTCATTTCCATTATGCTTCAGCCTCCTTCTTCTCTTCACAGCTCTCGTGAGTGTCTCTGATGGAGCAGGATTTAGCCATCGGGCAGTTTTCACAGCCGTGGAGTACAGCCTTGGGTTTGCCCTTTGACTCGGCAATTTTATTTGCAAGAGCCATTACCATGCCGAATACAAAGAATCCGCCGGGAGCGAGAATAAATATAAGCATCGGGTTTTCGTTTAGGAAGGGGATTGAGAAACCGTTGAAGCTGCCCCCAATGAGGTCGCTGATTCCGTTGAGGAATGTGCCTGCGCCAAGGATTTCACGGATAGTACCCATAACGAAGAGTGCACCGGTGAAGCCGATTCCCATTCCAAGGCCGTCAACCGCCGAAGCGAGCACACCGTTTTTGCTTGCGAACGCTTCCGCTCTGCCGAGAATGATACAGTTAACAACTATAAGAGGAAGATAAACGCCAAGCTGTTCATCGAGCACGGGAACAAATGCTTTGACGAGCATCTGAACTATCGTAACAAACGAAGCGATGATAACGATGTATGCCGGAATACGAACCTTCTGCGGAATAACCTTTCTCAAAGCCGAAATAACAATGTTCGAACATATGAGAACGATTGAAGCCGAAATGCCCATGCCGATCGCACTTGAAACAGAGGTCGTTGTGGCGAGGGTGGGGCAGGTGCCGAGTACAAGGCGAAGAACAGGGTTTTCAATGATAAAGCCCTTGGTAAGCTCCTTGCCTAAGGATTTCTTTTCAGCCATCAGTTAGCACCTCCGTTTTCTGTAATGGTTTTGTAGTTTGCGAGAGCCTCGTTGACTGCCGTTGTCACGGCGTTGGATGTAATCGTTGCGCCCGTAAGAGCGAGAATCTCGTTGTTGTCGTGATCGGCGCTGTTCTTGGCTACCTTGATTCCGTCAACAAGACCCTTGAATTGAGACTTGAAGGAATCTGTCTGCGCTTTCATGCCAAGGCCTGCAGTGTCGCTGATTGAGAGAATTTGAATTCCCGTAACCTTGCCTTCATTGTCAACGCCTGTCATAACAATAAGGTCGCCGCCGTAGCTCTTTGACGTTGTTGTGAAAACCATGCCGACCGTCTGCTTACTGCCGTCAAGACCGACTGCGTAGCTTATGCCGTCAAAAGTCTTGTCCTCGAAGCTCTTTGCATCCGCAAGAACCTCCATACGGGACTGAGCCTCGGATTCCGCCGAGTTTTTTTCGATTATCGGAGCGGTTACGTTATTTGCCAGCGCAAGCAAGGTTGTTGCGACAAGGCAGATAATAAAGAGCGCAACCGTAGGAATTATGATTTGCTTTTTCATTTTGCCTCAGCCTCCTTCTTTTCTTTTTTCGGAGTGCCGAACGGCTTGGGAAGCGTAACGTTTTCAATCAGCGGAACAAGAATATTCATGATGATTATCGAATAGGAAACGCCCTCCGGAAGATTGCCGAAAATTCGGATTATTGAAGTAATAAGGCCGCAGCCTATACCGAAGATTATCTTGCCCTTAAATGTAATCGGTGAGGTTGTGTAATCCGTTGCCATGAAGATCGCGCCGAGCATAAGTCCGCCGCCGAGAAGCTCATATGCAACAAAGCGGAAATCACCCTTGCCCGCGATGAGCATAATAACGGCAACCGTGCCGATATATGTAAGAGGGATTGTCGGCGAGATGACCTTACGGACAACAAGATAGATGCCGCCGAGGAGAAGCGCAACGGCGCAGGTTTCACCGAGACAGCCGGCTCGCCAGCCGATGAGCATTTCAACGAGTGAAACGTCGGGAGCCGCACCGCCCGAAGTCATCTCGTGAATAGACGAGAGGGGAGAAGCGGAGGTGATTCCGTCAAGCTTTGACATAGTCCATGTGAGCGGCTGAGTCCATGTTGACATCGCAACAGGGAACGAGGTCAGAAGAACAATACGTCCGGCAAGAGCGGGATTGATAAAGTTCTGACCGATGCCGCCGAAGAACTGCTTTACAACAACTATCGCAACGAGCGAGCCGATAACTACCATCCAAAGAGGAATGGAAACCGGAAGGTTGAAAGCAAGCAAAAGTCCTGTGATAACAGCGCTGAGGTCACCGATAGACTGACTGCGCTTGAATACGATTCTGGTGATGTATTCAAATATTACGCAGGTCGCAACGCTGACACATTCAATGAGCAGCGCTCTCGGGCCGTAGAAGATAACCGAAGCGATAAGCGCCGGAATAAGTGCGATAATAACGTCAAGCATCAGACTTCTTACAGTCCTCGGACTGCGGTCGTGAGGAGATGCGCTGACAACGAGCTTGTTTTTTGATGTCATTTCTTTGCACCTGCCTCTCTGATGATTGATTTTGCAAGTCTCATATGCTGGACGAGCGGCTTCTTTGCAGGGCATGAATATGCACAGCTTCCGCATTCCATGCAGACCATAACGCCGTCCTTGGTCAGAGCGTCAACGTCCTTAGCCTTTGAGTCACGGACAATCTTGGTCGGGACAAGACTCATCGGACAGGCGGCTGCACAGCGGCCGCAGCGGATACAGTCCGTTTCTCTGAAAATCTTTGCGTCCTTAGCCGAGAAAGCAAGCAGAGCATTGTTACTCTTGGAAATCGGGTAATTTACATCGGTGATTGCCATGCCCATCATCGGACCGCCTGCGATAATTTTAACGGGATCCTCTTTGAATCCGCCGCAGAATTCAACGACATCGGCAAAGCTTGTGCCGATAGGAACACGAACATTCTTCGGTTCGGCGATAGCCATGCCGTCAACGGTCATTGAACGGCTGACAAGCGGCTTGCCTGTTTTGAGATAACGGGCGACGAACGCGATTGAAGTGACGTTCATAACGATACAGCCGACGTCTGCCGGAAGCTTGCCGGGAGGAACCTGACGGCCGGTTGCCGACTGAACCATCATTTTTTCTGCGCCCTGAGGATAAACGGATTTGAGCTGCATGATTTTGATTGAGCTGTCCGATCCCGAGTCTTTATCAACGATTTGATGAAGAATCTCGAAAGCGTCGGGTTTGTTATCCTCGACCGCTATAACGACATTCGGAATGTTGAGAAGCTCTTTAACGGTCTTGATACCGGAACAGATATCCCATGAATTGTCAATACATTCACGGTAGTCAACCGTTATGTACGGCTCACATTCTGCGGCATTGATGATAAGAGTATCAATATTCTTATCTGCCGGAACATTGAGCTTAACATGAGTCGGGAAGCCTGCGCCGCCGAGACCGACAAGACCCGAATCCCTGATAGCCTTGCAAAGCTCCTCCTTTGTGTTTACCTCGGGAGCCTTGAGCCCTTCGTAAAGTCTCATCTCACCGTCCGATTCAATTGTAACTCCCTGAACCATGGTTCCGTTCGGAAGCTTAACGTTTCCGATTGCAGTTACAGTACCTGAAATAGATGCGTGAATCGGTGCACTGACAAACTTATCGCTGTCTCCGATCACCTGACCGACCGCAACGGTATCGCCGACCTTGACAGTCGGAGTACACGGAGCACCGATGTGCTGCTGCATAGGCAAAACTACCTGCTTCGGGACGGGAATACGAACTACCTCACAGCCTGCCGTGTTCTTGTGGTGGTCAACCTTGACACCGCCGCGAACCTTTTTGACTGCCGAGATAACTCCGTCCACGTGAATTTTACCCATTTGTTCAACCCCTTTGCTGTATGGGAATTTCCCATTTAATTTTTAAATTTTGCGATTTTCTCCAACGGAGGCATAACCGCCTTGAGAATCGTTCCGGTGAGAAAGCCCGTCACGATCGCGAATATTAACAACAGCGGCCCGTAGCCTACGATAATGGAAGCCGTACCGGAAATGATACATGCCGCCGCAAGCTGGCCGATATTGTGACAAACGGCACAGATGATTCCGATGCCGATATATCCTAATTTGTTCTTACAAAATCCGAAAAGGAGGCACGCCGCCGCAGTGCTGAGAATTCCGCCCGAAAGGCTCATCAGCATCGCCGTCATTCCTCTTGTGACGCCTGCGAAAAGTCCCTTGATTATCGTTATGAAAAATGCGTATCCCGACCCTGCACAGCTTGCCATGAACATCGTTACAATGTTGGAAAGACCTGGCTTCGCTCCGGGAGGAAATCCCGGATAGGCGGGGATAAGCGTTTCAAGGTAGGAGAGTGCAAGCGCAAGCGCACACATCATGCCCGTCACGGCTATTTTTCTTGTCAGATTTTTGTTTTTCATATCAATAAGTCATTATATCTGTTTTGTTTTTGTTCGATTTGACCGAGATAACGACCCTCGCCGGAAGACATGCTGCCGTTTCACCGCCGGAGGTCAGCTTTCCGCTTTTGACGCAAAGCTTGTCCTTACATTCGGCATGTGAAAAATATATTTCGCCCTTGCCGACGGTTATCTCAACTTTCGGGTCGCTGTTCGGAGAGATTATGTATTCTTTCTCAACAGCCGAAAGGTCGATCGTTTCTTCAAGCTTGCCTCCGACATAAATATCTGCGGTCAATTTGTCCGAGTTCAAAAATCTCGGAATGGATATCGCCGCCGCCGAAAGAAGCACAACAAGTATTATAATTAAATCCGTTCGTTTAAATAGCTTCATTTGTCAAGAGTGTAGCTGTCGTCGGTTACCGTGAACTTGTCCGCAAGTCCGTCGGTGACCTTGACCGCATTGTTGTTGAATATAAAAACCGCCTCGGCATCGTATTCTTTGAGGATATCGACACTTTTGCGATATCCTGCAATATAGCATACCGTCGAAAGAGCGTCGCTGAGGAGTCCCGAGCTGCAAACCACGGTAACGCTTTTGAATTCGCTTGTCGCAGGGTAGCCCGTCGTTGCGTTGAGAATGTGATGATATCGCTTGCCGTCCTTCTCAAAGTATTTCTCATAATTGCCTGAGGTTGAAACGCAGGTGTCCTTGAGCTTCAGGGTTCCCATTGACTGCTTGTCGTTATCGGGATTGACTATGCCGATGGGGAATGTTCTGTTGCCGTAGATAAGCAGACTGCCGCCGACCGAAACAACTGCTGATTTTGTTCTGCTCTTGGCAAGCAGATCCTTTATCTTGTCGCAAGCGAAGCCCTTGCCGACTGCGCCGAGGTCGAGCGACTGACCTTTATTTATCCGAACTGCGTTGCCTGAGATTGAAACATTCTTGTAGCCGACGCTGCCGAGTGCTGTCTTGATTTCATCATCGGAGGGCAGACGCTGATTATTGCCGCCGAAATCCCAAAGCTTCGTAACGTTGCCGATTGTTATGTCAAAAACGCCGCCGCAATCGTCCGAGATGTCGATGCACTGCCCGATGATTTTGGCTGTATCAGGAGAAACGGAAACAGAAGAACCTGCACTTTCGTTGATTCTGTAAACGTCGGAGCCTTTTTTTCTCCAGCTTAGAACGGAATTTTCGAGACCGTTGATCTCGGTTTCGATTTTATCGAGGTCATTTTTTGCACCGAAGCCGTAAAGATTGAAAGTGACGACCGTACCCATGGCAACGCTCGTTTTTTCACATGAGCTTCTGCCGCTTATAAAGTCATATGAAACAATGCCGAAAACAATGACGGCACAAAGTATTACGGCAATGAGCGATTTTTTGTTAAATTTCTTTTTTGCACCGTTTTTCAAAGTAATCCACCTTTTTTCATATATACTAATGTATTATACTATGAAAAATTGACAAATTCAATAGAAACGGAACTAATTAAAAATTTAACAATAATGCAGAAAGACGACGCCTGCGAGCATCTGTCCGCAGGCGTCTTTCTCAGCTAATGTCAGCAACCGCAACCGTTGTTGTTGAGGAACGATGTGCCGTTGTTTCCGCAGCCACAGCCGCAACCGCACTCTGAGAATAAGAGGATAATTATGAGAATAAGGATCCAGTTATTGCAGCAACCCATGTTTCTGACCTCCTTTCGTCTTACACTAACATTGTATGGAAAAGAGGAAGGTTGGTGACAAAGAAAAGCTTTTTATCAGTCAAAAAAACAAACGGCTGGATATATGATTTTTAACAGTTTCAGAAGCAAGCCGAAAACTGTGAATTTTTGTTGAATTTATACATTTATTTATATATTGGGAGGATAAACAGTGTTGACTTTTCAGAAAAAATAAGGTACAATATTATTGATTAAGGCAACACTGCACGTTTAGTGCAAATGCCTGAAAATGGGCGGCGGTTATTATATGAAACGTATTCAATGAACGGAAAATCGGCTGTTTTTCGAAACAGTTTGTTTTTCCGTTCTTTTTTTAGCAATCCCGCACAAATTGAGTCGTGCAAATTGCGCGGCAGGGTAAAGATTCAAGCAAGGCGTGAACCGCAATCGGTGCGGCAGTGCCTTAATTATATAGGGAGGAAAATTTTATGTATGTTTTAGCACTTGACCAGGGAACAACGAGTTCCCGTGCAATAGTATTTGACAAGCGCGGACGCATTGTTTCCAAGGCACAGAATGAATTTGAGCAGATATATCCGAAGTCGGGCTGGGTTGAGCATGACCCGATGGATATTCTCTACAGTCAGATGCATTCAATTTCAACCGTTATCAATTCAGGTGATTTTGATGTTAAGGAAATCGCGGGAATAGGTATAACAAATCAGCGTGAGACAACAATTATATGGGATAAGGAGACGGGTAAGCCGATATACAATGCCATCGTTTGGCAGTGCCGCCGTACCGCCGAGCTTTGCGAACAGCTCAAGGAGGAGGGACTCGGCGACTATATCCGTGAGCACACCGGACTTCTTATTGACGCTTATTTTTCGGGAACAAAAATAAAGTGGATCCTTGATAATGTCGAGGGTGCAAGAGAGAGAGCCGAGAACGGCGAGCTTCTTTTCGGAACGGTCGAGACATGGCTCATTTGGAACCTTACAGGCGGCAAGGTTCACGTCACGGACTATTCAAACGCTTCAAGAACGATGCTTTTTGACGTTGACAAGCTTCAGTGGGACGAGTTCCTTTGCGAAAAGCTCGGCGTACCTATGTGTATGCTTCCTGAGCCTGTTGAGTCGAGCAAGATCTACGGCACAGTTGCCCCCGGAATTATCGGTATTGAGGAGCTTGAGGGTGTTCCCATCTGCGGTGCGATCGGTGATCAGCCGGCTGCATTGTTCGGTCAGGCCTGCTTCAATCCCGGTCAGGCGAAGAACACCTACGGAACCGGCTGCTTCCTGCTCATGAACACCGGCGAAAAGCGAGTCCGTTCGGAAAACAATCTTCTTACCGGCGTTGCATGGAGCATCAACGGCAAGACTACATATTCGATCGAGGGCAGTGCCTTCAACGCAGGCTCGGTTATCAAGTGGCTCAGAGACGAGCTTCACATGGTCGATACGGCGCCCCGTGTTGACGAGCTTGCCGAAAGTGTTGAGAACGCAAACGGAATGTTCCTTGTTCCGGCTTTCACCGGTCTCGGCGCACCTTACTGGGATATGTATGCCCGAGGAACCATTGTAGGACTTACAAGAGGTGTTAACCGTGCTCATTTCTGCCGTGCCGTTCTTGAATCAATATGCTTCCAGATGACCGACCTTCTCCGAGCCATGACGAAGGATTCAAATATAATTCTTTCCGAGCTCCGAGTTGACGGCGGCGCAAGCGTAAGCAATATTATGATGCAGATTCAGGCGGATCTCATCAGAACGGTTGTCAACAGACCCAAGACAGTCGAAACAACGGCACTCGGCGCGGCTTATCTCGCAGGTCTCTGCGTAGGAATGTGGAAAACGCCCGAGGAGATAGAAAAGAACCGTGAGGTTGAAAGGGTATTTATTCCGAAAATGGACAAGAAGGTCAGGGATAAGCTCTGCGAGGATTGGAAGCGTGCCGTTGAGCGTTCGCGCAACTGGGCGCAGGAGGACGATTTTGATTGATAAAGATCAATCTTAATTTATAAATTATTTATTTTACATAGGAGGTTTTATTATGGGCAAAGTTGTTTGTGATTGGAAAACATTGCATGATTTTATGGTTGACGCATTTAAGGGCGTAGGTGTTCCTGCCGAGGACTGCGAGATCGTCGTTGACGTTATCCTTGAATCGGACAGACGAGGAATTGAATCCCACGGCTGCAACCGCTTCAAGCCGATTTATATCGACCGAATCGAAGCGGGAATTCAGAATCCTGTCACGAATTTTGAGATTATTAAAGAAACCCCGACAACGGCTGTTGTTGACGGCCATGACGGTATGGGTCAGGTCATCGGCTACAAGTCGATGGAAATGGCAATCAAAAAGGCTAAGGAATACGGTATGGGCATGGTTGCCGTTCGTAATTCCTGCCACTACGGTATTGCGGGCTACTATGCGTCAATGGCTGCGAAGGCAGGCTGTATCGGTATCACGGGTACAAATGCCCGTCCGTCTGTTGCTCCGACCTTCGGCGTTGAGGGTATGTTCGGAACAAACCCGCTCACGATCGGTATTCCGACCGATGAGGATTTTAATTTCGTAATCGACTGCGCAACATCAATTACGCAGAACGGCAAGATTGAGTATTATGCAAGAATCGACGAGCCTGTTCACCCGGGCACAGTTATTGATATCGACGGCAATCCCGTTGAGGGCGACGCAGGCGAAGCTCTCAAAAAGATTCGTAACGGAACAGCCGCTTTGACGACCCTCGGCGGTATCGGCGAGGCTCTCGGCGGATACAAGGGCTACGGCTACGCTATGGTTATCGAGCTTCTTTCGGCTGCTCTCCAGGACGGCAACTACGGCAAGATGCTTGACGGCAAGGACGAAAACGGCAATCTTGTACCTTATCATCTCGGTCATTTCTTTATAGCTATTGATACGGATCACTTCCTCGGCGAGGAGCAGACAAGGAAAAAGGCAGGCGAGATTATTCGCTCCGTTCGTGCTTCCAAGAAGGCACCGGGTCATGACCATATCTTCTCGGCAGGTGAGAAGGAGTACAACGTTTGGCTTCAGAGAAAGGATTCCGGCGTGCCGATAAACGAATCCGTTCAGGCTGAAATGAACAAGGTTCGTGATGACCTCAAGCTTAACTATGTATTCCCGTGGGAGAAATAAAATAATTTGATCGGAGGACAATTATAATGGATTATGCAAAGGAATCCCTGAGGCTTCATTATGAGTGGAAGGGTAAGATAGAAGTAATCGCAAGAGCAAAGGTTGATAACAAGGATGCCCTTTCGCTCGCTTACACACCCGGCGTTGCTCAGCCGTGTCTTGAAATTCAGAAGGACATCAATAAGAGCTATGAGCTTACACGCCGTTCAAATCTCGTTGCCGTTATCACCGACGGTTCGGCTGTTCTCGGTCTCGGCAATATAGGCCCCGAGGCAGGTATGCCCGTTATGGAGGGCAAGTGCGTTCTTTTCAAGGAGTTTGGCGGTGTTGACGCTTTCCCTCTTTGCATCAGAACACAGGATGTTGACGAATTTGTAAACACCGTTGCTCTGCTTTGCGGCAGCTTCGGCGGAATCAACCTTGAGGATATCGCCGCTCCGAGATGCTTTGAGATTGAAAGAAAGCTCAAGGAAAAAGCCGATATTCCTATCTTCCATGATGACCAGCACGGCACCGCAGTTATCTGTTCGGCGGGAATTATCAATGCTTTGAAGCTCGTCGGCAAGAAGATTGAGGACTGCACAGCCGTATTCAACGGCGCAGGTGCGGCAGGCGTTGCGATCGCAAAGCTTTTCACAAGCATGGGTATGGGCAACATCATCATGTGCGACCGTAAGGGTATAATCTGTGACGGTGACGACCTTAAGCCGGCTAAGCAGGATATTGCGGACTTCACAAACAAGAACCACCTCAGAGGCTCACTCGCCGATGCGATGAAGGGCGCAGATATCTTTATCGGCGTTTCCGCTCCCGGCGTTGTTACCGAGGATATGATCAAGTCGATGGCTAAGGATCCGATCGTTCTTGCCATGGCTAACCCCGTTCCCGAAATCATGCCCGATCTTGCCAAGGCGGCAGGCGCAGCGGTTGTCGGAACAGGCAGAAGTGACTTCCCAAACCAGATCAATAACGTTCTTGCATTCCCGGGAATTTTCCGTGGAGCGCTTGATGTTCGTGCAAGCGATATCAATGAAGAAATGAAGATTGCAGCGGCAAAGGCGCTTGCAGGTCTTGTTTCCGATGAGGAGCTTTCAGCGGATTACATCATTCCGAAACCGTTTGATCCCCGTGTTGGCAAGACCGTTGCGGCGGCTGTTGCTCAGGCGGCTCGTGATTCGGGTGTAGCAAGAATATAAAATCATAATAAATGAGGGCATTATAATGAAAACAGCAATTTACGGCGCCGGCTCGCTCGGTACGGTTCTCGGCGCATATCTTTCAAAGGCAGGCGTTGACGTTGACCTTATCACAAGAAATAAGGAACACGTTGATGCAATGAACAAGGGCGGAGCGAAAATTATCGGCACAGTCAACATGACAGTTCCCGTTCATGCGCTCACTCCCGATCAGATGACCGAGAAATATGAGCTTATAATCCTGCTCACAAAGCAGCTTGATAACGAAAATATTCTTCGCAATCTTGAGAAGAACATGACCGACGATTGTATCGTCTGCACACTTCAGAACGGACTTCCCGAGCTTTCGGTTTCCAAGGTCGTCGGCGAGGACAGAACAATGGGCTGTACTGTCGCATGGGGTGCAACTCTCCACGGCAAGGGCGTTTCGGAGCTTACGAGTGAACCCGACAGTATGTCGTTCGGCCTCGGCAGAATGAACGGCCAAAAAGATGAAAAGCTCATGCAGGTTAAGGCTCTGCTTGAAAAAATGTGTCCCGTTGAGATTGAGGACAATTTCATGGGTGTTCGTTGGTCAAAGCTCCTGATTAACAGTGCGTTTTCAGGCATGTCCGCTGTAATAGGCGGAACCTTCGGCGATGCGGCGGAGAATAAGGAGTCAAGAGTCTGCTGTCAGAATATAATCAAGGAATGTATTGACGTTGCAAACGCAGCAGGTATAAGGATTGAGCCTGTTCAGGGTAAGGACATTGTTAAGCTTCTTTATTATAAAGGCAACGGAATCAAGAAGAAGATTTCCTTTGCACTTATTCCGATTTGCATCAAGAAACACAGACTTCTCAAGGCAAGTATGCTTCAGGATCTTGAAAAGGGCAGACTTTGCGAAGTCGACGCAATCAACGGCGTTGTATGCGAATACGGCAGGAAGTACGGTGTCCCGACCCCGTATAACGATAAGGTCTGCGAGATTATTCACGGTGTCGAGCAGGGCAAGTATAAGTGCTGCTTTGATAACGTAAAGCTTTTTGCAGGCTTGGCAAAGTGATTTAACCGAAAAAAAGGCTGAAAATAGTTCGGCTACATAAACCAACGAAAAAACTTAATAGCAGATAGGGTATAAGGTTGTCGCAACTTTATACCCTTTTCTCTATTGCCGTATTGCTCCGGATTGATTAAAGAATATTTCTAAGGTCGGTAAATTTCAAGGTGCGATGTGGGCATCGCACCCAACGATTTGTTAAAATAAATGCACATTTCGTAGGGGTCGATGCCTACATCGACCCAAGGTCAGAAGAAGATAAAAGCGGACGATCAATGGTCGCCCCAACAAATAGACTGTGAATTTCATCTGATATTTTAACCACTCCGTCGCTCCTTTGTCACGCCTCCTCAATATGAAAGCAAGAAAATTTCTGCGTTTAAAATGAACTTTTTCTGACCTCTGCTGTACTGTGCGGAGCGCTCCGCTAAGCAAATAGTATTTACGAGATTGATAATGTTTGCACCGACTTAAAACTCCGCTAAAAAAACCATTTTTTATTTCAATTTTGTTATTTACGTCAATATTTTGATTTGTTATAATCCTAAATAATAATAATAAAAGCAAGAAAACGTAGGTAAAATAATCAAAATTTGTTTGTTTAATTCTTAAAGTTTGATAAAAAGTGGTGTTTTTATGAATGGTGAAATTGAAAAGAATTTTAAAAAGGCAAATATTCTAAAATTTGTTTTATTTGGAATTGATGCAGTATGTGTGTTTGTTACTTTTTCTGGAATATTTTATTTTGATAATTTTGTATTATATTCGTACATGGTTCTCTTACTAGGTGTTCTTTTTTGGATAACTATTTTTTATCTTTTTAAACTATATCCTATATGCAAATCAGTGCGCTTGTTAAATAAATATAAATTACAGGATACGTCAGATGATTTAGAGACAAAAAGCTTCAATCTTCAGCGTTCAAAAATTTTTATAGGTTCAAAAGCTTTTTACGCCAAAAAAACTAATACTGTTATCCCATATTATATGGTTTCTTGGGTATATATCAGGCAAACAAGAATATATTTTATTCCTTTGCCTGAATTTGTCGTCTTTCAATGCAGAGACGGTTCGAGATTCTTTGTCAGAGCAAATCGAGACGAGCTTCAGATGTTACTGCAATGTATATATCAATTTTCACCGGATTTGATACTCGGATACGGAAACGAACAAAAGAAACAATATGAATTAGCTAAACATTATTTTCGTAATATTTCATAATACAACAAAGAACCGTCGGTTTTTCGACGGTTCTCATTTTCTATATTATGTTTTACGCTTCCGTTTGCGGCTCAACGTGGATCTGAGCGGCTTTTTCGTTCATTTCCTTAGCTATGGCTTGTCGTCTTTCGGCAAGCTCACGGTACATTCTGTCTCGTGTTTCCGAGTCGATGGGATAGAAGAACTTCGGAATAAGTCCGAGGACAGTTGTTGCAACAGGAATAATCGTACACATCGCAAACAGCATGTACTCCGTATGAGCCGACTGATTGCCGTAGCCTGCGCCCTCTTTATATCCGATGCGGCTGAGAATGAACGCTTTGATTGTTCCTCCGAGCGTTGAGACAAGCTTCTGTGCAAGACCCTTTGCAACGCCCGTCATGCCTTCGGTTCTGTAGCCGTTTTTCCATTCGCCGTAGTCGATACATTCATTACGCATCTCCTCGGGAATAACCTTGCTGATTCCGTAAACGCCCATCCAAATCGTTTCACGAATCATAAACGCAGGAATCATTGCGGCTCTCTTTTTATAGTTATTGTTGATTGAACCGACTCCGAATACACCGAGCATCAGTACATCGGGAAGAACTGAGCTAAAAATCCACAGTGTTTTGGTTGAAAAGTGCTCTCTTGCCTTTGTAACGTAGGAATAGCTTATCGGCGAAACAACTGCGCCCGGAATTCCAACGATTGTGGACATTGAAGCAAGTCCAAGAACGTTTATGTAGTAATAATTCGTACCTGAATTGATACCGAAAGCGGAAAGAAAATCAACCAAGGTCAGAATAAGCAGAGGCTTGTTGGTTATAACCGATTTTACACCTTGGAAGATGCTCGGTTTCTCCGATTTCTGGATAACACGTTCCTTGGCAACAATTGAGAAGTAAAGTGCCATAATGCCCGAAGCCAGCGACGTGAAAAGACCTGCGCTGATAAAGAGGGTAGGCAGTTTTTTACCCATTCCGCTGTTGTTGAAAACGTCAATCAATAGTCCCATGAGAATTTCGGGACCTTTCTCAACAAAGCCCGAAAAAAGGTTCGCCTGCGTGATAAGTCTTGTTCGGTCAACAACATTCGGTGTAATCGTTGAAAGCATACCTGTTTTGGCAATATTGTTCATCGAACCTGCCAGGTTATTGAAAATTGAAAAAATCATGTATGAGGTTAGCTTTGTTGCATTGTACGGCCCCATTCCGGCAAAGAATACTGGCATCATCCAGTAGAAAAAGCTCAGAAGCAAGCCCGGACCTGCGTACAAAATGAGGAAAGGCTTGAATTTTCCGAAACGTGTTCGGGTCCGGTCAATGATTGCGGCAAGAAAAATGTCGTTGATTACGTCCCATATTCCGATAACGAAGGTAACAATTGTTTGGAATCGCAGACCTATTTGCACAATATCGGTGATAAAAACGTCATTGTATTTTGAAATGTTAAAGCTGGCGGAAATATCATAGATGATATAAGCGAGAGTCTCTTTTGTACCGACATAACGTCGGTTCTTGTTGAGATTGCGGTCGGCGTTTATACGGGCTTCAACCTGTTCAATTTCCAGATTTTCCGCTTCCTGCGCGGCGTTAGTAGACATATTCACACTCCTTCTTGTTTTATTGTTGCATATTATAACATATTTTAGTGCACTTTTGCAATATGTTGTTAATTTAATTTAGATATTTTATATAAATTATTATTATTTTAAAAAATTTTATGTTTTTTACAAATTTTTGCTTGACATATTTTAACTAATGAAGTATAATGCTATAACGATTATAATGGCATTGTGTGTCCTTGGGTCTTTTTTCCTTGGAAAAATAATGCCCGTTTTCATGACAAAAACTGTCATATTTCACAAGTAATTCATAAGTATAAGTTTCACACACGGACGAAAATAAAAAGAACGGAGTGGTTAGTCAATGACGAATGTTTCTCCCGTTGCAAGGGGCAGCAGAACCAGAATGAGCTTCGGAAAAATCAAAGAGGTTATGGAAATGCCAAACCTCATTGAGGTTCAGAAGGACTCATACAGGTGGTTTCTGGAGACCGGACTTAAAGAGGCTTTCCGTGATATCGCGGATATTACCGATTATACCGGTAACTGGGTACTCAAGTTTGTCGATTACAGAATGGACGACAAGCCCAAGTATTCAATCAGAGAGTGCAAGGAGCGTGATGCAAGTTATTCTGCACCGATGCGCGTAAAGGCACGTCTTCTCAACAAGGAAACCGGCGTCGTAAAAGAGAGCGAAGTCTATATGGGTGATTTCCCGATAATGACGGACAGCGGTACCTTTATCATCAACGGTGCCGAGCGTGCGATAGTATCGCAGCTTGTTCGTTCGCCGGGCGTATATTACGATATGACCCATGATAAGACGGGTATTGAGCTTTACTCAAACACCGTTATCCCGAACCGAGGAGCTTGGCTTGAGTATGAGACCGATGTAAACGATCTTTTCTATGTTCGTATTGATAAGAACAGAAAGATCTTTATCACAACCTTTATCAGAGCTTTAGGTCTCAGCTCAAATACGGATATCCGTGAATTCTTCGGATACGATCCTCGACTTGAGGCTACGCTTGAAAGAGACGAGACGCAGAACACCGAAGAGGCTTTAATGGAAGTATTCAAGAAGCTTCGTCCCGGCGAGCCTGCAACTCTCGAAACCGCACAGACTCATCTTGACAATCTGTTCTTTGATCCGTACCGTTACGATATTTCCAGAGTCGGCAGATACAAATATAACAAGAAGCTTTCTTTGTTTGACCGTATTGTAGGCGCAACACTTTCACAGCCTGTTATCGCACCGCTCACCGGCGAGCTTCTCGCAGAGGAGGGTGAAGTAGTCTCCAAGGAGAAGGCTACTGAGATCGAGCAGGCAGGCGTCAACGTTGTATTCGTTAAGGTTGACGACGATAAGGAAATCAAGGTTATCTCAAACGGCATGGTTGATATCAAGCCCTACTTCCCTCAATTCACGGAGAAGCAGCTTGACGAGATCGGCATCAATGAGAAGGTTTCTTTCTCGGCTCTTAAGGAAATTCTTGAGGCTGACGTTGAGGACGATAACGCACTTCTCGGACTTCTCAAAGAGCGTTGTGATGACCTCATTCCTAAGCATATTACAATTGATGATATCTTTTCATCAATCAACTACGTTAATTCCATTGCTTTCGGCATCGGCAAAACGGACGATATCGACCACCTCGGTAACCGTCGTATCCGTTCCGTAGGCGAGCTTCTTCAGAACCAGTTCAGAATCGGTCTTGCAAGAATGGAAAGAGTTGTTCGTGAAAGAATGACACTTCAGGCTCAGGAGGATGACGACAAAATAACGCCGCAGACTCTTATCAACATTCGCCCCGTGCTTATGGCGATTAAGGAATTCTTCGGCTCATCACCGCTTTCACAGTTCATGGATCAGACAAACCCGCTTGCCGAGCTTACTCATAAGCGCCGTCTTTCGGCACTCGGCCCCGGAGGACTTTCCCGTGACCGTGCAGGATTCGAGGTTCGAGATGTTCACTACAGCCATTACGGCCGTATGTGTCCCATCGAAACTCCCGAAGGTCCCAATATCGGACTTATTTCCTATCTCGCAACCTTTGCGAAGATAAACAAATACGGCTTTATCGAGGCTCCCTACAGACGTGTTGTTGACGGCAAGGTTCTCGACGAGGTTGTTTACATGACAGCCGATCAGGAGGACGAGTTTGTCGTTGCTCAGGCTAATGAGCCGCTTGACGAGGAAGGCCGTTTCGTAAGACGTAAGGTTATGGCACGTTACCGTGACGAATTCCATGAGATAGACAATTCAAGAGTCACCTTTATGGATGTTTCACCGAAGATGCTTGTTTCCGTTGCTACCGCAATGATTCCGTTCCTTGAGAACGATGACGCAAACCGTGCCCTCATGGGTTCAAACATGCAGCGACAGGCAGTTCCACTTCTCCGCACAGAGGCTCCGATCGTCGGAACCGGCATGGAGTATAAGGCAGCGGTTGACTCCGGCACAGTTGTTCTTTGCAAGAAGGACGGTGTCGTAGTTCACGTCAATGCCGACTATGTTGAAATCCAGACGGCAGACGGTATCGACAGATACAATCTCACAAAGTTCATGCGCTCCAACCAGGGTACATGTATTAACCAAAAGCCGATCGTTGATCTCGGCCAGCAGGTTAAGGCAGGCGACGTTATTGCCGACGGTCCGGCAACCGATCACGGTGAGATTTCACTCGGCAAGAATGCTCTTATCGGCTTCATGACCTGGGAAGGCTACAACTACGAGGACGCCGTTCTTATTAACGAAAAGCTCGTTAGAGATGATGTTTACACATCGATTCATATAGAGGAATTTGAAATTGAAGCAAGAGACACCAAGCTCGGACCCGAAGAGATCACAAGAGATATCCCGAATGTCGGCGATGACGCTCTTAAAGACCTTGACGAGCGCGGAATTATCCGTGTCGGCGCAGAGGTTCGCTCAGGCGATATTCTTGTCGGCAAGGTAACTCCGAAGGGCGAAACGGAGCTTACTCCCGAGGAGAGACTTCTCCGTGCTATCTTCGGTGAGAAGGCTAAGGAAGTCAGAGATACTTCACTTCGTGTACCGCACGGCGAGTACGGTATTATCGTTAATGTTGAAGTATTCACAAGAGAAAACAGTGACGAGCTCAGCCCCGGCGTAAACAAGGTTGTTCGCTGCTACATCGCTCAGAAGCGTAAGCTTTCCGTCGGTGATAAGATGGCAGGCCGTCACGGAAATAAGGGCGTTGTTTCCCGTATTCTTCCGCAGGAGGATATGCCGTTCCTTGAGGACGGTACACCGCTTGACATCGTTCTTAACCCGTTGGGCGTTCCGTCCCGAATGAATATCGGTCAGGTTCTTGAGGTTAACCTCGGATTTGCCGCTAAGCATCTCGGCTGGAGGGTCATGACTCCCGTATTCGACGGTGCACATGAGTCGGATATCAAGGAAATGTTTAAGGATCTCGGTATTCGAGAGGACGGCAAGTCAATCCTTACAGACGGACGCACGGGACGCAAGTTTGATAACCCCGTAACAGTCGGTATCATGTATTACCTCAAGCTGTTGCACCTTGTTGACGATAAGATTCATGCCCGTTCAACGGGACCGTATTCACTTGTTACTCAGCAGCCTTTGGGCGGTAAAGCTCAGTTCGGCGGTCAGCGTTTCGGTGAGATGGAAGTTTGGGCGCTCGAAGCTTACGGCGCAGCATACACACTTCAGGAAATCCTTACAGTCAAATCGGATGACGTTGTAGGACGTGTAAAGACATACGAGGCGATCGTTAAGGGTAACAATGTTCCTCAGTCGGGTATTCCCGAATCCTTCAAGGTTCTTGTTAAGGAGCTTCAGTCACTCGGTCTTGATGTTCGTGTTTATGACAAGGACGAAAACGAGATAGATCTTAAGCAGAATTTTGACGATGAGCTTGGATTTACTTCTTCGGATGATAAAGCGTTTACACAGGTCAATGATGCAGAGGGCGCAGAGGGCTATGCTCTTGAGGACGAAGAAGGCAACCTCATTGAGGATGAGGACGACGAAGAATCCTTTGACGAAATATTCGAGGACATTGACGATATGTTCTCCGATGACGACGAGGAAAGCTTCGATTGATAACAGACTGCAAGTTGTATTGAAATAGATTAGAGGCAATGCCGCATTTTGAGGCTTTGCCATAGGAAAAGGGGCATTCAGATTGGAAAACAATACCTTTGAATCAATTAAAATCGGTCTTGCTTCACCGGAACAGATCAGAGAATGGTCTTACGGTGAGGTAACCAAGCCCGAAACTATAAATTACCGTACCCTTAAGCCGGAAAAAGACGGACTTTTCTGCGAAAGAATTTTCGGACCCACCAAGGACTGGGAGTGCCACTGCGGAAAGTATAAAAGAGTTCGCCACAAGGGCATCATCTGTGACCGCTGCGGCGTTGAAGTTACAAAAGCCAAGGTTCGCCGTGAACGTATGGGTCACATTGAGCTTGCAGCTCCCGTTTCTCATATCTGGTATTTCAAGGGAATTCCGTCAAGAATAGGTCTTGTTCTTGACATTACACCGAGAAACCTCGAAAAGGTTCTCTATTTCGCATCGTATATCGTAACCGATCCGGGAGATACTCCGCTTGAGAAGAAGCAGATCCTTGACGAGAAGGCATATATGGAGTATCGTGAAAGATATGAGGACGATTTCAAGGCAGGCATGGGTGCCGAGGCTATCAAGTCCCTTCTCCAGGAGGTTGATCTTGACGCTCTTTCGGTTGAGCTTCGTGAGGAGCTTAACGGCACATCGGCTCAGAAGAGAGCAAAGGCTCTCAAACGTCTTGAGGTCATCGAGGCTTTCAGAGCATCCGGCAACAAGCCCGAGTGGATGATTCTCGATGTTATTCCGGTTATTCCGCCGGATATCCGTCCCATGGTTCAGCTCGACGGCGGCAGATTTGCAACATCCGATCTTAACGATCTTTACCGTCGTGTAATCAACCGTAATAACCGTCTTAAGAAGCTCCTTGAGCTTGGTGCGCCGGATATCATCGTGCGCAACGAAAAGAGAATGTTGCAGGAGGCCGTTGATGCCCTTATTGATAATGGCAGAAGAGGTCGTCCGGTAACAGGTCCGAACAACAGAGCACTCAAGTCTCTTTCCGATATGCTCAAGGGTAAGCAGGGACGCTTCCGTCAGAACCTTCTCGGTAAGCGTGTTGACTATTCAGGCCGTTCGGTTATCGTTGTCGGTCCTGAGCTTAAGCTCTATCAGTGCGGTCTCCCGAAGGAAATGGCACTTGAGCTTTTCAAGCCCTTCGTTATGAAGCGCCTTGTTGAAACAGAAAAGGCAGGCAACGTTAAGTCTGCAAGAAAGATGGTTGAAAAGGTACATCCGGAGGTTTGGGATGCACTTGAAGTCGTTATCAAGGATCATCCGGTAATGCTCAACCGTGCACCGACACTTCACAGACTCGGTATTCAGGCATTTGAGCCGGTACTTGTTGAGGGTCGTGCCATTAAGCTTCATCCGCTCGTTTGTACAGCTTTCAACGCTGACTTCGACGGTGACCAGATGGCTGTTCACGTTCCTCTTTCTGCTGAGGCACAGGCTGAAGCAAGATTCCTCATGCTTGCCGCTAACAACCTCCTCAAGCCGTCGGACGGACGTCCTGTTGCCGTTCCAACTCAGGATATGATCCTCGGCTCCTATTACCTGACTCTTGAGAAGCCGGGCGAGCCGGGCGAGGGTAAGGCATTCCGCAACGTTGAGGAAGCTATTATGGCATATGATGAGGGTATCATCACTCTCCATTCATCTGTCAAGATCCGCATGACAAAGACGATCAACGGCGTTGAGTATACACGCCTTGTTCCGACAACACTCGGTAAGGTCATCTTCAACAATCCTATTCCGCAGGATCTCGGATTTGTTGAGCGTAACCCCGAGGATATAGATAGCATGTTTAAGCTTGAGATCGACTTCCTCGTTAAGAAGGGCAATCTCGGCAAGATCATTGACAAGTGTATCCGTGTCCACGGCACAGCCGTTGCGGCGGAAATGCTTGATAATATTAAGGCTCAGGGCTATAAGCACTCAACACGAAGCGGTATCACCGTTGCTGCGTTTGACGCAACAATTCCGCCGAAGAAGGCAGAGCTTATCGCAGATGCCGAGGCTAAGGTTGATAAGATCAACCGTAACTACGAGCGAGGCCTTATCACAAACTCCGAGCGTTCCGACCGAGTTATCGAGGTTTGGGAGAATTGTACTCAGGAGGTTGCCAAGGAGCTCAAGGCAAACTTCGATAAATACAACCCGATCAACATGATGCTTGATTCCGGTGCCCGTGGTAACGATTCACAGCTTCGTCAGCTCGCAGGTATGCGTGGACTTATCGCTAACACAGCAGGTAAGACAATCGAAGTTCCCATCAAGGCTAACTACCGTGAGGGTCTTAACATACTTGAATACTTCATTTCATCCCGTGGTGCTCGTAAAGGACTTGCCGATACAGCTCTTCGTACAGCCGACTCTGGTTACCTTACCCGTCGTCTTGTTGACGTTTCGCAGGAGTGCATCATCCGTGAGGAAGATTGCCACTGCACAGAGGGCGTTGAGGTTTACGACATCTTCCACGGCAACCGTAAGATCGTTGACCTTGCAGAACGTCTCACAGGCCGTTTCCTTCTTAACGATTATGTTGATGAGGAGACAGGCGAGGTCATTATGGAGAACTCCAGAATGATGACAGCCGAGGATGCAGAGAGAGTTGCAACTCACGCAAAGGCAAATCATCAGGCAAAGATAAATGCAGGCGAAGCAGAGGAAGGCTCGGTAGCTTCCGTTGTTATCCGTTCGCTTCTCACCTGTAAGACCGAGCACGGCGTATGTATCAAGTGCTACGGTTCAAACCTTGCAACAGGTAGTCCGGTTACGATCGGTGAAGCTGTCGGTATCATCGCCGCACAGTCAATCGGTGAGCCCGGTACACAGCTTACAATGAGAACATTCCACACCGGCGGTGCCAAGGATGCCGGCGATATCACGCAGGGTCTTCCTCGTATCGAAGAACTGTTCGAGGCAAGAAAGCCGAAGGCTCTCGCAATTCTTTCGGAGATATCCGGTACAGTTTCATTCGAGGACGTTAAGAAGAGCCGCCACGTTGTTATCACTGACAGCGAGAACGGCGAGTCGAAATCCTACCTTATTCCTTACGGCTTCCGTGAGATCGTTAAGGAAGGCGACCGTGTTACAAAGGGTCAGGCCCTTACCGACGGTGCTCCGAATCCGCATGACGTTCTTGCAATCAGAGGCGTTTCGGCTGTTCATGATTACCTTATCCGTGAAGTTCAGAAGACATACCGTACACAGGGTGTTGATATCAACGATAAGCATATCGAGGTTATCGTTCGTCAGATGATGCGTAAGGTTAAGATTGAGGATGCCGGCGATACAGACTTCCTGCCCGGTTCAATCGTTGAGAAGCATGAATTCTATGTTGCCAACGAAAAGGTTAAGGCTGCTGCCGAGGCCGAGGGTAAAGAGCCTAACTACGCAACCTGTGTACCGACTCTTATGGGTATCACAAAGGCATCTCTTGCAACAGAGTCGTTCCTTTCGGCTGCTTCCTTCCAGGAGACAACGAGAGTTCTTACCGACGCTGCGATCAAGGGCAAGACCGATCCGCTTCTCGGACTTAAAGAGAATGTTATCATCGGTAAGCTTCTTCCGTCAGGTACCGGCATGAAGTGCTATTCCGAGGTTGAACTCAGACCGACCGAGGATCACTCAACAACAGTACTCGGTGAGCTTCTCAAGGGTGTATAATTAAATAAACAAATCCTCTCCCTGTTCAAAGGAGAGGATTTTTTCTGACATTTTGTGCGAAGCTGTGTCAAATGAAAACGGCAGTACCCATGAGGATACTGCCGTAAATTTGTTTTATTTATCAGTCAAGCAGACTTGCTGCCGCCTTATCAAGCATAACAACAACATCATTATGCTCATTGAGGATTGAGCAGGGAATCTGCGGTGTAATTTCACCCGAAACCATGGCTTTGATTGCCTTCGCTTTGCTTTCGCCCGTTGCGATGAGAAGAATCTTCTTCGAGCGCATGATTGAGCCGATGCCCATTGTCATTGCATATCGCGGCATCGGAACGTCGCCGAAGTATTTCTGATTTGAATTTATGGTGCTCTGAGTGAGCGTAACCTTGAAAGCCTCGTCTGTGAACTTGTCGGCAGGTTCATTGAAAGCGATGTGACCGTTTGTACCTATTCCGAGAAGCTGGAGGTCAATTCCGCCTGCAGCCTTAATTGCTTCGGCATAGCGCTTGCTTTCTGCATCGCAATCCTTAGCATTGCCGTTAAGGAAGTTTACGTTCTCCTCTTTGACATCAACATGATTGAAAAGATTCTCGTGCATGAAGGTGTAGTAGCTGTTCTTGTCATGCTTGTCCAAGTCACAATATTCATCAAGATTGAATGTTGTAACGTCCTTGAAGCTGATTTCGCCGTTATTGTAAAGCTCAATAAGCTTCTTATATGTAGGTACGGGAGTTGCGCCCGTTGCGAGTCCGAGAACTGCATTCGGCTTGTTTCCTATAAGATCCTTGTAAAGCTGAGCTGCCGCACAAGCAATCTGCTCTGCGTTGTCGAAAATTTTAATATCCATTGTTTTGCCTTCCTTTTATTATAATGTGACCTCTTTACCGGAATCCGAGGATCTGTAAATAGCGTCAAGAATTTTTGATGTTATTACGGCTTTGTCAATATATGCTTGATTGGGTTTTCTTGTGATAACGGAGTCAACGAAAGATTTGATTTCTGCCGCATAGTCAAAGCCTGTTGAGTTGTAGTCGGGTGTGATATCCGTAAGCATATCGTTCATTGTTGAATAGAGCTTGAATTTTCCGCCGTATTGCATTCTTATGCCGCTCTTTGTGCCGAGAAAATCGACAAACAATTCATTCTCGTTTATGTTCTGTGCCCATGCGCCGTTAAAGGTAATTGCCGCTTTGTCGGTTCTGATGAGTCCCGTAACAAAATCGTCAACGTCGAATGTGCCGTTTTCCGTATCCTTGGTGTCCTCAGCCCACATACTTGTGTAGACATAATCTTTCATCGCTGTGCCGAGCTTTGAATGAGCGACACCCGAACAGGTGAGGGGAGTCGGATCATCAAGACAATAAAGAACAAGGTCAATAAAGTGAACGCCCCAATCAATGAGAACTCCGCCGCCGGAAGCTGCCTTCGTGGTAAAATCGCCTCCGAGACCCGGAATCGAGCGGTGCGACCTGAAGCTGATATACACCTGATAAACCTCGCCGAGAACACCGTCAGCGATAAGGTCTTTGATTTTATTGACTGTATCGACAAATCGGTTTACAACACCGATTGAAAGCATTCTGCCCGTCTCGTGAGCAACCTTTTGCATTTCAAGAGCCTCGGAAAGGATTCTTGCGGCAGGCTTTTCGCAAAGCACGTCTTTGCCGTCACGCATAAAGTCGATCGAAATCGGTGCATGACAGTCGTTGTGGGTGCAAACGGAAACAATGTCTATATCGTCGTGACCGAGAAGCTCCTTGTAATTATACACAGCCTTGCCGCAGCCGTAGGTCTCAACAGCATTGTCGGCGCGCTCGGGAATAATATCACAAAAATAACGTATCTCAACATTGTCAAGTTTAAGATAGCTCGGTATGTGTGAACGGGAAATGTTGCCGCAGCCTATAATGGCTACACCTAATTTTTCGGACATGCATATCACCTCACGAAAGATATAATAGTATTTTAACAAATTTTTCAAGAAAAGTAAAGACATAATAAGTATTTATATAAATAATGTTATTGCTTTCAAAAATCACAGTGCATTTTGCATATATTAAAAAACTTAATTTTATGCATAATGACACTTTGGGGAGTTGTGCAATTTGCTTTTGAAATGAAAAAGCTGCTTGAGGACGTGACGTGCATAACAAGACGGCATCATTAGAGAGAAATAAAAGAATAATTCAATAGGTTTTGAATTTTAAATATAAATATATATGGATTTATCGTTCCAATCAAAACCAATAAATATTTATTTTTTCACAACTATTATCCTCAAAAAGAAAACTTATTTAATAAAAAATAAAAAATTGTGCTAAACTTATTTACAAACGTGAATGAATGTATTATAATTGGATTATAATCCTATACAAAGGAGGCAAATAAATGAAAAAACAAACAATGAAACGGATTTTTACCGTCATTTTGGCGGTGTGCATGCTCCTGAGCATTGCACCTGTCACGATGGCTGCCGACACGGCGGACGGCGGTTATCAGAAGGGGGATATAATCGAATTCGGTTCATATCCTCAGTCGAAGGTGACCAATCCAAGGATCATTTCGGCACTTGACGGCTTCCTGACCGACGACGTGTGGGTGTCATATGACTACTACATCGGCACGGACACGGAGTATGACGGCAAAATGGCAGCGTCGGACTACATGAAGTATGCCGATCTTGAGCTGAACGGCGAAAAATACCGCGCGGTCAGATTTTCGCAGTACCGTCCTACGGTAACGAGCGATGTCTCTTCCGAGGCTACTTCGGTTCAGGACAATAACGGCTACGAGCTGAACACTACTTACTTCTTTAAGTATGAGCCGCTGACATGGACGATTCTTGACCCCGAAGAGGGCTATGTTATGTCCAATATTGCCATTGACGCTCAGGCTTATGAGAACTTTTCCTATTATGATCCCGATTCTTTTGATTCTGCATCGGGACCAATGGTTTATAACGGCAAGGACTGCAAGTATTTGGCCAACGATTGGTCAAAATGCTCTCTGAGAGAGTGGCTGAACAAGGATTTCTTCAATACTGCTTTCACGGCGGAGGAAAAGGCTCAGATAGGAAAAACCTATCTTGACAATACCAATCCGTTCAGTCAGAAATATGACTGTGCAGGCACATTTGATAAGATTTTTACAATAAGTTTTTATGACGCAATAAACAGCGATTACGGTTTTGATGAGGACGGATCACATACCGATTTTGCGAGAGCAAGACCGGCTACTGATTACGCAAAGTGTCAGGGCGTAGACGCAGCAGATACGACCGGAACACTTCCGTATTGGTGGCTGCGTACAACAGGTTTCTACGGCGCATTTGCCTTTGGCGTATCTCCGAACGGCCGGATCGTTTCCAGCGGCGGCGGTTATTACAATGTCAACAGAACCGATATGGGCGTTGTTCCTGCGTTCAAGTTCAATCCGAAGACGCCGACGCTCGCTAAGGGCAGCAAAATCGAATTCGGCTCATATCCTCAGTCCGAGGTCACGGACGCCGATGAGGTCGCAAAGCTTGAAGCGGACTCGGAGAATTATCTTTGGGTTTCCTATAAATATTACAGCGGAACAGGCAATAGCACGGACGGCAAAATGGAGCCGGGCGATTTCATGCTGTATAAGGATTTCTACAGCGGCGGCGAAATGTTCCGCGCGGTTACTTTTTCGGAGTACAGACCGGGCACCGGCGGCGGATTAAAAGGAGATGTTTTTTCTAACCAGAAAGACAACGACTATCACCCGAACAATGTATATTATTTTAAATACGAACCGCTGACATGGCGTGTGCTTGACCCCGACGAGGGGTATATTATGTGCGATAACATAATTGACTCGCAGTCTTATCAGAATTTCGTTATAAGAAAAGACGATAAGCTTTATAACAGCAAGGACTTCACAAATTATGTCTCAGATTGGGAAACCTGCTCATTGAGACAGTGGCTCAACAAGACCTTTTATAACACGGCATTTTCCCGTGAGGAGAAGATGCTGATAGGCACAACGTTCCTTGAGAATAACAGCCCGGACGGCACTTGGTTCGGCACCGATACGGGCGATAAAATATTTATTCTCTCGTTTGAAGATGTAATTAACAGCGCATACGGCTTCGACTCATCGAAATCGGAATTTGACGAAGCAAGAAAGCTCAAAGGTACGGATTATTCAAAATGTCAGGGCGTATATATCAGCCAGGGTTATCCGCATTGGTGGCTTCGTACCCCGGGCGATGGCAAAGCGGTTTACCTCGTCAGCAGCTACGGCTGGGCGGCTCTTGGTCAGGGAGTTTACGGCACAGGCGTGGGCGTCGTTCCTGCACTCAAATTAAACCCGAAGGCTGTTGATGTCAGCGTTGTTTACGACCTTGACGGCGGTGCATGGGCAGAGGGCTACACTGCACCGACAAGCTATAAAGCAAATGAAACGCTTGCACTCCCGACAGCGGAAAACGTTGTAAGAGCGGGCTATACCTTCTCCGGCTGGGAGCAGACGAGCTTCGTAAACAAGACTGTTACCTATACGGCAAAGTGGATATCCAACGGTTATACCGTAAGTTTTGATTCAAACGGCGGCACGGCGGTTGCGGATAAGTCTCTTAAATGGAGCGACAAGGTGCTCGACGGCGTTTCGGATCCGACAAAGGCAGGCTACACATTCGCAGGCTGGAAGTACGCTGATTCGGCAGTTTCGTCAGATACAAAGTTTTCCGACCTCGCTGCAGATGATAAGGTAAGCGAAATTACCCTGGTGGCAGAGTGGACTGCAAAAACCTATACGATTAAGTTTGATACAAGAGGCGGCACTCCCGTTGCCGACAAGACGCTCCACTGGGACGATAAGGTTCTCGACGGTGTTGTTCCTCCGACAAAAGAGGGAGGATTTGAATTCATCGGCTGGAACATTGTTTCTCCGAAATTGAGCGTAACAACTTTGAATTGCACATACGGCGAGCTTGTTCAGGACGACAGCATTGACACGGTTACGCTCGGTGCGGTTTGGAGAGATACCGAAAAGCCGGTAATAATCGGTCTTGAAAACGGCAAGATTTATTGCGGACCTCAGAAGTTTAAGGTAACCGACAATGACACATCGAGGACGGCAGTCGTAATAATAAACGGCAAAAGTGTTGAGCCTGACGCAGACGGATATTATACGGCTGAACCCGCAAACGGTGAGTTCAAGATTATTGCTGTTGATTCTTTTGCTAACATGGCAATGGTCCAAATTACCGTAAATGCCGCTCACGATTACAGCGATTGGAAGTTCGACGAGAACGAGCACTGGAAGGAGTGCAAGTACGGCGATTCCGTAATCGAAAAGGGTGAGCATACCTTTGAATGGGTGACGGATAAGGAAGCGACCGAGACGGAAAAAGGTATCGCACATGAGGAATGTACGGTCTGCCACGCAAAGCGCAACGAGAATACCGAGGTTCAGAAGCTCAAGACAAAATGGGAAAAAATCCGTGATTGGCTTATCTCGATTCTTGTGAAGATAATCAAGTGGTTTATCGACCTCATTAAAGATGTTTGCTGAACGGCAACAAAAAACTACAGCTAAATAAACAAATTGCGTCTCCTCTTGATTTTTTCAAGGGGAGACTACGCTTTTAGCTTATGATTTGTTTGATCGGCGGATTACATTGTTTAATCAACGATAAGCTTCTGATTGTTCGTTAATTGTCGAATAGGTGATAAAAAACTAAGGTATGACAACTTTTTCCTCTGCCAAACCTACTAAAAAACACCTCAAATATTACCAATTTGTTAATTCTTTTATTTACCCCTTGCAAAACAGCATAAATAGGACTATACTAAATTAGCACTCAGCAATAAAGAGTGCTAATTTTCTTATTACATTACAGACAGGTGATATATATGCGTACAAAACAGTTCAAGGCAGAGTCAAAAAAGCTGCTTGACATGATGATCAACTCAATCTATACTCACAAGGAAATTTTTCTTCGTGAGCTTATATCAAATGCGAGCGACGCAATGGACAAGCTCTATTATCATTCATTGCAGAATAACCTCGCTCTCAACAGAAGTGACCTCACAATCAAAATTCAGCCCGATAAGGAGGCAAGAACCCTCACGATTTCCGATAACGGTATCGGCATGAACGGCGAGGAGCTCGAGCAGAACCTCGGCACTATCGCAAAGAGCGGTTCGTTCGATTTTAAAAATGATAACGAGAAGAAAGAGGACGTTGACATCATCGGTCAGTTCGGCGTTGGCTTCTATTCTGCATTCATGGTCAGCGACAAGATTGAGGTAGTCAGCAAGGCTTTCGGTGACAGCGAGGCTCATAAATGGACCTCAAAGGGTGCAGACGGCTACACGGTTGAGCCGTGCGAGGCCGACTTTGACCACGGCACCGTAATCACCCTTTATCTCAAAGAGAATACAGATGACGATGATTATGAGCAGTACCTTGAAGAATACAAAATCAAGGAAATCGTGAAGAAATATTCAGATTATATAAGATATCCGATTATAATGGACTGCACCTACAGCCATCTTAAAGAGGGCACGGAGGACGAGTATGAGCAGGTAACGGAGACCGAAACGTTAAATTCCATGGTTCCAATCTGGAAAAAGAATAAAAACGAGGTCACGGCTGACGAATACAGCAGCTTCTACAAGAATAAGTTCTATGACTATGAGGAGCCGGCAAAGGTTATCCACGCTAAGATGGAAGGTCAGGTAATGTACAATACACTGCTTTATATTCCGCGCCATGCTCCGTTTGATTATTACACAAAGAACTACGAAAAGGGCTTGCAGCTCTATTCAAACGGTGTTCTCATCATGGACAAGTGTGCCGATCTGCTTCCCGATTATTTCAGCTTTGTAAAGGGTCTTGTTGACAGCGAGGATCTGTCGCTCAACATCTCCCGTGAAATGCTCCAGCATGATGCACAGCTTAAGCTCATCGCAAAGAGCCTTGAAAAGAAGATTCATTCCGAGCTGATCAAGCTGATGAAGGATTCTCGTGATACCTACGAAATGGTTTATAATGCATTCGGCACTCAACTCAAATTCGGCATTTATAACGCCTTCGGCGCAAAGAACGATACGCTCAGTGATCTTTTGATGTTCCACTCATCGAACGATAAGAAGCTGACAACGCTCAAGGAATATGTCGGCAGAATGAAAGGGTCACAGGATACGATTTACTATGCATGCGGCGAATCTGTTGCAAAGATCGAGCTTCTTCCGCAGGTTGAGTCTGTCATTGACAAGGGCTATGAGGTTCTCTATTTCACCGAGAATGTCGATGAATTTGCAATTAAGATGCTCAACGAGTTTGAGGGAAAGAAGTTTGCAAACATCTGCACCGACAGCATTGAGCTTGACAGCGAAGAGGAGAAAGAGGAGCTTAAAAAGAAGAACGAGGAAGGCAAGGAGATGCTCGATTACCTTAAGGAGAGCATCGGCGACGGCGTTTCTTCCGTAAGATTTACAAATAAGCTCAAAAAACACCCCGTATGTCTTACAACTGAGGGCGAAATCTCACTCGAAATGGAGAAGGTTCTCAATTCAATGCCGACCAATGAGCAGAAGGTTAAGGCAAATATTGTTCTTGAAATCAATGAGAATCACCCGATTGCGCAGAAGCTTACCGAGCTTTATGAGAGCGATAAGGAGAAGGCAGGCAAGTACGCAAAGATCCTTTACGCTCAGGCACGCTTGATTGAGGGCCTTTCAGTCGATGACCCGACGGAGCTGAGCAACATGGTATGCGATTTGATGGTATGATATAACAGCTTCAAGCACCGCTGATATTTCGGCGGTGCTTGAATTTTTATGCTTTACGGTTAGAATCATGAGGTCGTACCCTAATCGTTACTTGCGCAACTTGCACAAAAAAACAATATGTTTTTTGTGATATAGTTACTTTACTTTTCTTTGCAAAAAAAGTATAATATAGTAAACATTTATGATCTCGAAAGGGGCAGAATATTATGAGCAAGAAGAAGAAAGTCTCGGCAGATCCGAACGAGGAAGTTGTTGAGACCAAGAAGGCAAAAAAAGAAAAGAAAGCTAAAAAGGAAAAGACTCCAATGGATCTTGATTCCAAGAAAACGCTTGCAAAGAGCATTACAGCTCTCGTTTGCGTTATCGCTGTTTGCGTTACGGCTGTTGTAAACACCGGTAAGATTTGCGACGCTGCAAAGAAAGCGGCAGAGCAGAGAGGCAGCGCTTCAGCTACCGATACGGTGGGCGAAGACGTTGATAACAGCGGCGAGGTTCCGACAGACGCCACCGGCGAAGTTCCGACAGATGCTAACGGCGAGGTTCCGACAGACGCTAACGGCGCAGATGTAACAAATGCTGCCGGCGGTAACAGCAGCACAGGTGGAAGCACGGGCGGCTCGGCATCCAAAACAAACGCAGCTAATGCAGGTTCTTCAATCCCGACAGGCACAGCTCAGATCGTTAGCTATTACAACACGGCTACGGCAAAGGTTGCCTCCAAGAAGGCAGCTTTCAACAAGACAAGAACAACAACCGAGAAGTCATATGATGCCGGTGTTGCTCTCAAGTCCATGAAGAGCATTGTTTATAAGTTCATGGGCGTAGGTGATTCCAACAAGTTTTCAAAGTCCGTTACTTCGGCAGACGCTGGAAGCTACCATAAGTATTTTAAAGCATCCAAGCTTACGACCTCAGACGTTACAAGCGCAACGTGCGTAAAGAACGGCAACAACTACACAATCACGCTTCATATCAAGAACGGATCAAGCACCGTTAAGGGCGGCAAGGTTGTTTCTTCCAACAATGCTCCTCTTGACAGAAGCGGACTTGCATGCGGCGAGAAGGATAAGGATTATTGGGATCACAAGACAGCGGAGAACGTTATGTCTGCAATTTCCGAGGTTCCGGGATGCGGCGGCGCTAATATCTCAGAGAGCTACTCTAACGCTGTTATTAAGGCTGTTGTAAATGCTTCGACAGGTAATCTCGTTTCCCTCAACGCCAAGTTCGATTTTAAGTTTGAGCTTTCAAGCATTATGAGCTCATCGGGAACGGCTGTTGCATCGTCTGTTGTTAACATGACAGGCTTCAAGATGTAATCTCGATAACAGAATACATAATTAAGGCATGGCATTTCGCCGTGCCTTTTCTTTGTTGTACAGATTTTTGTTAATGCGTCGCATTGTTATGTATTAACTGCTTTTTATTTTAACAACCGCAAGTATTCTTTCTTAAAACGGAGTTAGCTAAGACTATAATAGCTGTTAAGCGTCAATTTTATGACCATGTTTAACACTTATATTTAAAAAGACTATCGTATTTTTCGACAGAATTATGCAACACTTGCCTTTAAATATGTATAAGAAAAGAGTAGATTTCTAGACTCTTACCTCAGATATAACATTGGGAAACAGTTTTGAAAATAATTCTTTAATACTTATTCCCAATCTTGCAAATACACAATATAGTATGACCTGATTTGCCAATATGCCGGAATCAGCAGAAAATATAATCCTGTTTAGCATCTCTAATACTTTTTGTGTTATTCCAATGTGGACTTTCTCTGCAGAAAAATAAGAAAGTACGGTAGCCCATTGTATCATGGACTACCGCACTTCGTGGCGGAGAGTTAGGGATTTTTTCGGTGCACTCCCGTGCACCTTCGCGTCGCTTCGCTCCTTGACCCCGTCGGCAAAAACAGTCCACCGGACTGTTTTCTTCCGCAGACTTCGTCTGCTCCCTCCTTGTTCGAATCCATCTTTTTGTTTTGCCAAAGCAAAAAGCAGGCCTTGCGACCTGCTTTTCATTCTGGCGGAGAGTTAGGGATTCGAACCCTAGGTACATTACGTACACAGCATTTCGAGTCAAGTGGCAAAAACCGAACCTGGCGGAATTTGACGGAAGATAACGGCAGACGCGAGAACCCCGAAAATGCCGTATTTTCAAGGCTTTTCGCACCTCTTTGCATCGAAAATGCAGCGAAAATCCGAGTCCGAGAGTCTTCTCCGATTTCGCCGAGTTCTAACGGATTTCCGGAAAAGCCTATTAGAATTTTTGATAGAACCGAGCGATTTTTCGCCCCAAAATCACGCTTTTGGCAGTGCGTGAAAAGCGCCGGTTATGCCGAACCGCACCAAAAGTCGTGTGGCCAAATACCGGGGCGTAATCAAAACTGCCGTTATCGGCAAAAATATATGTGAAGATAGGCTTTTAACGATTGATTTTTTGCCGATAATGTGGTATACTGATAACAGTAACTTCGGAGGGCAGGAAGATGAAATATTTATCCGTAAAAGAGATAGCGGCGCTTTGGAATACCTCCGAGCGCAGCGTCCGCAACTACTGCGCGGCAGGCCGCGTCCCCGGCGCTTTTCTGACGGGTAAGACCTGGACCATTCCCGAAAACGCCGAGAAGCCTGAACGGAGCAATAAAAGCAGTCCCGCACCGCAGACTTTGGCGGATATTCTTAAAGAGGAAAAGCGCAGTCAGACTCACGGCGGAATTTATCATAAGGTGCAGGTGGAACTCACCTACAACTCCAATCACATGGAGGGCAGCCGCCTGACCCACGAGCAGACGCGCTTTATTTTTGAAACAAACACCGTCGGCATTACCGAGGAAGGCGTGCGGGTGGACGATATTATCGAAACCGCCAATCACTTCCGCTGTATTGATGAAGTCATCGAAAGTGCAAAATCGCAGCTCAGCGAGAAATTCATCAAGCGCCTGCATTTTATTCTGAAAACCGGGACAAGCGACGCAAAGAAAGATTGGTTTGCCGTCGGCGATTACAAGAAGCTGCCGAATGAGGTCGGCGGACGGGAAACGACCTTGCCCGAGGAAGTGTCGGCAGAGATAAAAAGGCTGCTCGATGCGTATAACGGCAAGGAAACGGTGACACTTGAAGATATCCTTGCGTTCCATGTGCGGTTTGAGCGCATCCACCCTTTCCAGGACGGCAATGGGCGTGTCGGGCGGCTGATCATGTTCAAGGAATGCCTGAAACATAATATTGTGCCGTTTATTATTGAGGACAGCATAAAAATGTTCTATTACCGCGGACTGCAGGAGTGGAATCGGGAAAAGGGCTATCTGACCGACACCTGCCTGTCGACACAGGATACATTCAAGAAATACCTGGATTATTTCAGAATACCGTATGAAAACTGAAAGCCTCACGCACGGCCTTGAATGAACCGTGCGTGAGGCTTTCTGTAATATACCATGTTTTTGCAAAGAAGGGCAAGCGTTTATTTGCTGTAAAAAGTGAAAATTCACTGAATTTTCACTTTGTTTAGGCGATTTTTGCGAAAAACGGGAAGGCAGCCCTTGTAAATTCTCAAGGCAAGTACAACGGCAGCGTTGATGAGGATATAATCAAATAAACAAAATGATAACATACACGGAATTAGTTTCTTCTGCCTGCTGTATTATTGTTGATTATTGGTTTTGCTTTGAATATCCGATGTAACTAGGTCAATAGGCACAAAACCCTGTTTTATTGTTATGTTATTTTCATCATCTGAAGGGCAGCCGCCTTTTATAATACCCACAACCTGTTGACTTGTATTAAGTACTATACCGCCGCTTGCACCATGCACAATTCTTCCACTGATTTTATAAAAAGGTGCTCCGAACAATTGAGTCATTCCCGTGATTTTACATTCTTCTTTCGTAATTGTGTCACCTTTCATATAATCAGGGAACCCAGCAATCACAACAGTATCGCCGACTTTCAATTCAGAACTTTTTCCGATAGATAGAGGTAAGGTATTTAAAGGTGCAACATCATATAGTGCATAGTCAATTGTATTATCTGCATATTTTTGATTTAATGAGACACTAATAGGTGATGGTAAGGCTTTATTATTGTTTTGCCATAAGTAATAAAAGTCTTCATCTTCTGTTACATGATATGAAGTAAATAATCCGTATCCGGGAACATAAAATCCAGATCCCTGTTTCATTCCATCATTGGTTTGCAAAACAAAAACATTTCTATCAATAATAGCATTCATTTGATCAAAGTAAGTTAGATCAAATATTGTTTCAGAAAAGGCTTTGTTTGCCGCAAGTGCCAATGAAAAAAAGGTAAAACTCTGTGCTCCTTTAATCTGTTTCACAAAACGTATTTTTCCGATTAAAACTGATTTATACCATTCCTCGACTAATTGCTGATTCTCCGGATTATCTTTTAGAGTACTAATTTTTTTGTTTTTGCAGTAGCCTTTCTCTATATATTTTAATGCTTCGTTGTATATACCATTTTCTTGACAATTATGCAAAAGGGCTCTAATATTTTTTAGATACTCTCTTCTTATATTTGGAAATTTATTGATTACAACTCCAGTAACTTCTTGCCTTTCATGTTTGGTTCTAAAAGTTATCTTCTCTTCATTCGCAACTAAATTGTTCTTTTTAAGAATCGTTTTTAGCGAATCACACAATACTAAATTATCAGCATTTTCAAATATAATATTTCCGCTAATATTATGTCTATAGGAAGAAAAAGTTATGTCATCGGCATAACGCGTATATATTAACCTATGCTTTTTGGCAAATTGCATCAATTGATTATCCAGAGGAGCACATAACATGTTTGTTAATACGGGTGATGTCGGAGCTCCCTGGGGCAAGACTCCGTTTAAACAAGCAATTTGTGCAATTGTTATTGCTGCTTCTTCTCCTAATGAATATGGTTTTGATTTCAGAAGACCTGCAATTCTACCAAAATGAAATTGTGTGAAAAAATCTTTTAAGTCAATATTAAGAATCTCGGCTTTTTTAGTATGTTGAAGCGCATTGCCAAGAATATTTTTTTGCTTTATAAATCCATATGCACACACTTTTGGCTTATAAATTAAGGTTAGAATATATGCCATTTTTCTCTGGATATTTCGCCATTTTTTCAGAGGTGCATTTATTTGTCTTGATCCACCATTCTTTTTAGAAATACTAAAAGAACGATACATATTTTCTGGACGTATAACAAACAAATAGTATCTTAAGCTCTTTTCATCAATTTCAAGCAAATTAGCAATGTCTTTTCTTGTTTGAGCCTCACCAAAAAGCTCTTTTATTTCACTATCTGTTTTTTTAAACATTATGATACCTCAAAAAAATGAAGATATTCAGAGAAACTCTACCTTCTGCGATATACACAGAATAATAAAGGCGTGTATACGAGGACAACGCAAAAGCAATCGAGCAGCATATGCCTCACACATTAAAAACTCCGTTGCGTAACGCTAACGAAAAACAGAGACCCTGAATATCTCCGAAAATATTATATCACTTTAGCGGATTGAATACAATGTTTAATTTGAAATAATTATATGGACATTAAATGTAACACCTTTAATGGTTTGTTGTCCCTGTAAAGAATAAAAATTGTTTTTATTTGTTGTTTTATTAAAAGGGTCATAAACGAAAACAATAAGATCCTTTAACTCTTTCCAAGCTGCATAATCGATAAAATCTATTTTTAATTGTCTAATGAATTCCTTTTCGTCTCTATCCTTTGCCTTGATCATTTTTAATTCAATGTCAATACCTTCATTTTCTATCATCAAGTCAACTTTAGAATTAGTGCCACCGATTTTAAAATGTGGATTTTCAAATTCAAGATTTTTAAATATACTTCTCAAAATTAAATAGGATAAATCCTGAACATCATATTCATCATTAATTTCAAAAGCAGTATGATTTTTCCGCCGATTATTTGTTAGGTGTTTTATGGCATCTTGGAAATTATTAAATATATTCTTTATTAATTCGGTGGATGACACATTATTGTATTTAAAGGCCATGAACTTTCTTGAAAGTTTATCATACATTGCAATATCGATCGCATCAGCGTCGTTGTTATTTACTAATAAATCAAAGATTTTATTCTCATCATCTTTAGAAAGTTCGGAAGAGTTAAAAAGTAGATTTAGCAAAAAATAATATGGATCATCCTTAAATTCATAAAAAGTGTCACATAATCTTTCATAGTATTTTTTAAAAATCAGACCAATAGCGAATTTGTTTTTTAGTGAAAAAGAGTTGAACTTTTTATCAATTTCTTTTGTTTGCAATTCCGAAGATGCTAAATGTATTCCGATAAAACAATAGATGTTGTTACTGTAATCTATACCTTTTACAGGAGGACGATGGATTATTCTTCTGACCAAATCATCACTCTCTTTAATGTGGGAGTATCCTTTGAATGCAATTTGATTTTGCCCTGAAAAATTAGTTGCATTGAAATTATCCATATGATATCCTAAATAATAATGCAAGAACATTGAGTCAAGAGAGAAACTTTGTAATATTTCTTCTTTTTTGGCAGTTATCACAGAAACCATAATTTTTCTGTCACTCCTTTTACTCTCAATTTGTCATAATCCCATTTTTCAACTATTTTTAATTTTTCTATTAGGTGTGCCATAATAGAGGGATATAAGATGGTTATAGGCTTTTTTGAGGGCATAAAACTTCTTTCGGAAAGGTGCGAAAAAAAGAATGCCTGTTGAGAAATGTAATAAATATCTTTGAAATTAGAGCGTTTATCTATTGATATTCTGAGCGGAATGGGGCTTTTATCATTTACAATCATTAAACTCTCTAAAGCATTGAGTCGTATGTATTGACCCTTTCTCAAATCGTTTTTGCCATCGTTAAAATATACTCTGAAATTGTGTCCGTAGTTCAAATGCACAAAAGCATATGAGATGTTAATATGTTTGTATCGTTCAAGTACTTTTTCTAAAGCGCGAATCTCTCTGTTCTTTCCTACCGATTTATATATATGGAAAATCAAATGAACATCAGTTTCGCCTATCAACAGAGTTTCAAATAACTCACTTATAAGTTTTTCTAATTCTTCAGGGTATTTTTCGATTTCAACAATGGGATTACATGCTCCTGCTAAATAAACACCGGAATTGTCGAAAACATTTGCTAAACTAATAATCTGTTGGTTATTGTAATTTACAGTTGAACCAATTCCAATTATGAGTTCTCGTTTGGTTGTATCTTTCTTCTCTATACCCCAAGCGGTTCCGCCTAATTTTGCATAAATATTTAAAGAAATATTCCCCATAATAAAGTCATTAATATGCTTAATAGTCTCTATACATATACATTGGGTAGGTACTTCTTGTCCAATTAGTTTGGCTTTGCAATGGTAATATGGAGATTCCTCTGGCTTCATATAACGGTAATCTCTTTTAACTATAAAAATTACAAGATCGGAGTTTTTGGAATTCAATGGAAGAATGGCTTCCCCAAAAGAATGTATGGTTTCTTTTTCCACCCAGCTGTATTTATACTGTAAATCTATTCTAAACAGTTTTTTGATTTTTGTAGCAAGCTGTTTAGTGAATACATTAAGCATTCCTTCATATTCTTTTGAAGCAACTAATGTAATTGTTCGTACTGTGTTATTAGACACTGCGGTATAAGGACCTGCTTTTTCTAATGCGGCGCTAGGTAATCCACTAATAACTTGATCGTTTGCATAGTATTTTTTAGGAGCTGCAATTATTTCGTTTTCAAACACGTTCTCATAAGGAAAATAATTGTTAATACACTCTTTCACCTCAATATTCCCATATAACGTACCAATGAGTCCTTTTTGTAGCCAAGCAATTACTTTTTTAGTGAAAGAAAACTGTTGCGGTTTATTCTCTGCATCTGATTTGATCCTATCTAATTTGTGTGATAAACCGCTAGCCTCTTTGTATCTAGTTAACGCACGAGTGTTTGCAGCGACTTTTCCATTTTTATTCTCATATAAACCACCACAGTCGATTTTGTGTCTGGCGAAATCTTTTTTTGACCAGTTGAAAGAATAATCTAGATTTGAGCTTACTGAGAAGCCAAAATAAATATGGTCTTCTTGGCAAAAGAAATATGTAGATACTTTTGCACACTTATAAATATTAAGTGCGTCATCTTTATAGATTGGTGAGTTCTTCTTTGCAACTAAATTATGTGAATACTTTTCGTAGTAAAGATCATACGAATCGGTAACTTTAAGCAAATCATATATCCTATTTTCTAGCATTTTGCTTACAATGCTAGGATATTCTGTGGGGTTTATGCTAACCTTTATTGCAGAAAGGCTTTCTGCTAAAGTCGGATCTTTACCATCAAATGACCAAAAGTATATTGCATTTCCGGATCTATAAAAACAAATATCTTTATTTTCCTTCCTTAAATTCAGTAATTGTTCTTGATCAATATAGTTGACAGAATAAACATCGGTATCGCTATCAGATAATGAGCAAAAACAATAATTAAGATATAATCCACTCATTAAATGGCCTCCTAGTAATATAATTTAAAAAAATTTCAGAACAAGTGCCAGTCTATTAATTGACTCGGGTGCTCTTACGATGGAACCATAGATTGCTAAAACATCTTCAGAAGCCCAAATATTCAGAGATTTTTTCGACAATAATGCCTGCGTTTTTGCAAGTTTCGTTATTCAGCTGTAACTGAAACAATGGCATGAAGGTCAGATAGCTTGAACTGTATTTTTAGCTATTCTTTTTATCCTTCAACAATTATCTTAAACCAACACTTCCCACTTGCCGTATCTCTTGCCGCTTTCACGGCGGATATAGTTTTTGTCCTGCAGCGATTTCATAATTCGCTTGATCGTAGCAATGGATTTTCCGGTTTGTTCTGCAATCTCTTGCTGTTTTATCGCCGGGTTCTTTGCGACCAATTCTAAAACCGCCAATTCTTCTAAAGTACAGTCCAAAGTATCAAATTGATACTTTGAAACTTTGGAATTGATACTTTGGAGAGTGCTTTTATCCGCAAAATCAATGTGCATATAGCGGTTTTTCAGTTCATGATTTGTGCCAAGCAGGAGATTTGAGAAAAACAATTCCAAAAATTTTGTGGTGGAATGAACGCCTTTTTGCAAATTATTATAGTTTGCCCGGACCAGCGCATTGCGGAAATACCAGGAGTTTTCACGGAACGCATCGTTATTGACGCGGAATCCAAAGGTCTTCATATATTTAATCATAAACACAGCGGTGGCTCTTGTATTTCCCTCTCCGAAGGGATGAATCTGCCAAATATCCGATGCAAACTTTGCAAGGTGCTTTACCGCTGCTTCAACCGACAGTCCCTCATAAGAAAACTGTTTTTCGGTGGCGAAATCATAGTCCAAAGTTTCTTTAATGCTGTTCCAATCCGCATAGATCACGGTATCGCCGCTCAGCACCCACTCTTTCTTTGTGATGTTATACTGCCTAATCTGTCCGGCGTGGTCGAATACGCCTTCAAACAATCTGCGGTGAATGGTAATCCACTCAGCAGGAGAAAACTGAAACGCCTTTTCGCCCAAAAGCTTCGTTATTCTTGCAGATACGATATCAGCTTCTTTTGTTTCGTTTTCGGTTTCGGTTCGGGTGGATCTCTGCTCGTAATAGCTGTAAATACGCTTCTGAGCTTCATCGATGGTTATTTTACCCTCAATGTGATCCTTTGCAGTATCCAGCAAATATTCGGAGGTTTTCAACCCGTCAACCGCCTGCAAGCCGATAGCGGTTTGCCAAGCTTCGCTTTTTTCGACTCTTTCGGGTTCGCCCTGCTTTATATATTCTTCAAGTTCAAATTGCCAATTCTTATCGGGCATATTTGTACCTCATTTCCTATAAATCTTCCGTTTTAAAGGTCGTATAACCCTCGTAATAGTAGCTGTGGTCGATTCCTTTCATATAGACTTCACGGCTGTCCACATCATCGGTAAGTGCATTTTTCAAAAGATGTTTGATTTCAATATCTTTTATCGGGCTGCGCTCCATGGCAAGAAGATAATCTTCTTTATCAACCCGACTCCAATCAACAACCTTGTGAAGTTCTGTTTTGAAAATGAGGTCGAGCCAAATGCGGGTGCTGCGCCCGTTTCCTTCTCGGAAGGGGTGGGCGATATTCATTTCCACATACTTCTCGACGATTTCATCGAAAGTGGACTGCGGCATTTTATCAATGTTTGCAAGTGCCGCTTCAAGATACATCAGCGGCGCAAAACGGAAATTGCCCTTTGAAATGTTTACGGTTCTGAGTTCTCCGGCAAAATCGTAAATTTCATCAAAAAGATACTTATGAATTGCTTTTAATGCAGAGAATTTTCCCGCTTCCAATTGATCAAGCAATCCGCTTTCAAAAAGCTCAAGCGCTTTTTTCTTGCTGATGCGTTCTTCCTCCCGGGCAAGGTCGGCAGAGCTTGTCAGCCCCAATTTATTTTCAAGTGCCATATTGCACCTCCGAAACCAAGTAATTTCAAACGGTTTGTTTATATAACCTTTTTTGCAACAAAAATATGTGCCAATTCAGTGTCAAAGCATTCTACCAAATCTAAGTCTGCATTAAGTATACAATCTTTGATTTCTGTAGGTGAGTCTGGGAATATTGTGATTTTCCTCGTCCCCATATCAATAAAATCTTCTTGGCTTTTATCTATTGATAAAACAAACTTTCCGCCGCTTTTTAACAAACATGCCACCTTGTTTATAGCATTTTGTTTTTCATGAATGTGCATAAAAGTCAGGGATGAATAAACAACATCGTACAAATTGTTGAAATGGTGAGACAAAAAATCATCGCAAATCAATTTTACATTTTTGTGGTTTGCTAAATTTTCTTTTGCTTTATTTATCGTCTTAGGTGATATGTCAATACCGCAGTAATCTTTGCATAAGATAACCGTCTTAACAGCCAATCTTCCTGTTCCAACGCCGATTTCAAGTACTGATTTATCTTTATCAAGATCCATTTTGTCAATGAAAGCTTGTCCGTCCCATTTATCCATATAATCTTTTAAAGGTTTTGGATCGTGTACAGGATCGTTGTTTTCCTCTATCAGAAGGTCATAGTGCTGAATAACATCACTATTGATTGATTTCATAAATGTTATATCTCCCGGTAATTACTTGTCCGCCGCAACGCCGGATTTCATCCAGGCATCAACTTCGCTGATTTTGAATTTCCACAGCCTGCCGATCTTGGCGGCGGGCATTTCTCTGCGCTCGATCCAGTCAAGAATGGTATCACGGCTGACACCCAAATATTCCATTATTTCTTTCATCGAATACCAGCGCTCAAGGTTGTTATCCATAGCGGAATCCTCCGTTTTCACGAAAATACAATACTACAAACTATATTATATCACTTTTTTTGAAATTCTACAAGGCTTAACAGGGGTTTATTCTGGGTTTTCAAGAAAAAGTCATGAATTACACGGCATATCAAACAAACGACGGACCTAAGCGTGGGTGTGTGATTCTGTTATAGTCTTTGTTGTAGACGGTAACGGTGTTTTGCTCCATTTTTACTTGGCGGCAACGGAAAAAGCGGAAAGTTATCGAATAATATTCGAGATTTGACGGAAAAGCGTCGAATTATCTTGTAAAAAAGGGTTTATTGTGGTATAATACAGATTGTTAAACTGTAGTTATCTTTCAAAGGTGAGGTTTCAAATGATGAAAGCAAGTTATAAAAAGCTGTGGAAACTCCTTGTTGACAAAGAAATGAGTAAATCAGATCTGCATAAAGCCACAGGGCTTTCCTCCAGCACCATGACTAAACTCCGCCGCAGCGAGGATGTTTCGATGGAAGCTCTTCGAAAAATCTGCATTGTTCTCGACTGTAATATTGCTGATATCGTTGAGTTTGAAAAAGAAAACAATTGACGAAGTAACAATGAGAATATTGAAAAGCGGTCTACACTTTAAAGAATTACATAGGAACATCTGCTTGAATCGCGAAAAGAAATATGCCTGCGTACAAGGTGGGCAGGCTGTGGAAGTTCAAACTGTCAGAGCCAGATGAGTGGATTCGCTCCGGCGGCGCAGCTGATGATAAAGCAGAAAATACCGACTAAGACCGTTTTATTGGACAGCAAACTTGATATGATAATAGTGACTCACTATAGAGCGAAAGGAAACGAAGAAATATGGACAATCAGGTGCATAATCAAATAGTTAGTTTTATATGGGGTATCGCAGATGACTGCCTGCGTGATGTTTATGTGCGCGGCAAGTACCGTGATGTAATCTTGCCGATGACGGTCATCCGTCGTTTGGATGCTCTTTTGGAGGACAGTAAAGAGGCTGTCCTGGATATGAAGAAAAAGTTGGACGCGGCAGGTATCGATAACCAGTGGCCTGCGCTGTGCAATGTAGCAGGACAGGCTTTTTGCAATGCGTCTCCGTTCCGTCTGCGCGACCTTACCAGCCGTGCGAAGAAGCAGACATTGAAAACGGATTTTGAAGCATATCTTGACGGTTTCTCTCCGAATGTGCAGGAGATTCTGGAGAAGTTCAAGTTCCGCAATCAGATCGATACCATGATCGAGGCAGACATCCTTGGTGCAGTTATTGAAAAATTTATATCTTCGGATATTAACCTCAGTCCGAACCCGGTGTACAAAGACGAAGAAAAGACCATTCTCAAGTATCCCAGTCTGGACAACCACGGCATGGGTACGATTTTCGAGGAACTGATCCGTAAGTTCAACGAGGAGAACAATGAGGAAGCCGGCGAACACTGGACACCCCGTGATGTTGTTGAACTGATGGCAGACCTTATCTTTATGCCGATTGCCGATCAGATCAAGGATGCCACTTACTCCTGCTATGACGGAGCCTGCGGAACAGGTGGTATGCTCACCGTTGCACAGGATCGTCTTACCACATTGGCTGCACGGCGCGGAAAAAATGTTTCTATCCACCTTTTCGGGCAGGAAATCAACCCGGAAACATATGCCATCTGCAAGGCGGATATGCTTCTCAAGGGTGATGGCGACCAGGCAGAACATATCAGTTACGGCTCAACGCTGTCTTTGGATGGCAATGCTACACGGCAGTTTGACTTTATGCTTTCGAATCCGCCTTACGGAAAGAGTTGGAAAACCGATGCTGAGAAGATGGGTGGCAAAAAAGAAATCCTCGACAGCCGTTTCAACGCTTATCTGGATGGCGGCGAGCAGCTTACGATGATCCCGCGCACAAGCGACGGTCAGCTTCTGTTCCTGCTGAACAATGTGGCGAAGATGAAAAAAGACACTCCTCTCGGCAGCCGCATTGCGGAGGTACATAACGGTTCGTCCATCTTCACAGGCGATGCGGGAAGCGGCGAGAGTAATGCCCGACGTTATATGATCGAGAACGATCTGGTGGAGGTCATTATCGCCGTGCCGGAGAATATGTTCTACAATACGGGCATCGGCACATTCATTTGGGTGCTTTCCAATAAGAAGGAGGATCGCCGCAAGGGTAAAATTCAGCTTATCGACGCAACGGCGATGAAGTCGGCACTGCGCAAGAATATGGGCAAGAAAAACTGCGAATTTACCGAAGAAATCCGCAAGGAGATCGTTCGCATGTTCCTTGCAATGGAGGAAAGCGAAGTCAGCATAATTCTGAACAACGAGGACTTCGGTTATTGGAATGTGACGGTGGAGCGACCGCTGCGTCTGCGCGTGTATCCTGACAGAGCAATTCCGGCAGATACTTTCAAGAAGCCGGACGAATATGACAGCGTGATGGCGGCTATCGAAAAGGCCGCAAAAACTGCGCCGTTGGATGATTGGACCGCCTTTGCAAAGGCTACCAAGCTGAAAGCCGCCGCATTGAAAAAGGTACGCCCCTTTATCACGGAGAAAGACCCGGCCGCGCAGCCAATCGAGGGTGAACCGGATGTTGATCTGCGCGACACGGAGAACATTCCGTTCACCTATGCGGGCGGCATTGATGCCTTTATGAAAAACGAGGTGCTGACCTATGCGCCGGACGCATGGGTGGACGAGAAGAAAACGCAGGTCGGCTATGAGATCAGCTTTACGAAGTATTTCTACAAGCCCGTTGAGCTGCGCCCTATGGATGAAATTTTGAAAAGTCTAAACGACTTGGAGCAGGAAGCGGACGGATTGTTGGCAGAGATATTGGAGGGAGTTGAATGAACAAATATAATACTCACACTCAATTCCTGGACATATGGATCTCAAAAATCCCTGCACACTGGCAAGCACACAAAATGAAACACTTATTTTCTGAACGCTCTGAAAAAGGATACCCGAATGAGCCTTTATTAGTTGCGTCTCAGAACATGGGGGTTGTTCCAAAGAACGTGTACGGCAACAGAACGGTTGAGGCGCAAAAAGACTTGCATTTGCTGAAACTTGTACGTGTAGGTGACTTTGTTATAAGTTTGCGCTCATTTCAAGGGGGACTTGAATACGCTTACTATCAAGGCATAATTAGTCCCGCATACACAATATTGATTCCGCACGAACCTATGTCAGGTTCATATTTTCGCTACCTTGCCAAAAGCAAACCATTCATCGGGCTTTTAACATTGTGCGTGACAGGCATTCGCGAAGGGCAAAATATAGACTACGCGAAGTTGAAAAACCATCTTCTCCCCGTCCCACCCCGCGAGGAGCAGGATCAGATTGTGCGCTTTCTGGATTGGAAGGTTTCGAGCATAAATAAGCTGATCAATATCAAGAAAAAAGAAATCAAAGCGATTGATGCGCTGAAGCGGTCAATGGTAAGCCATGCGATCACTCGCGGGCTGACAACAGATGCCCCCATGAAGGATAGCGGCGTCAAGTGGCTGGGAGATATTCCGCAAAGATGGTACACAGTTCCGCTATATGCAATTGCACAGGTTAAGTCTATTAACAATTGCATAGATTTGCCACTAATGTCAGTCTATCTTGATGCTGGCGTGGTTCCATTTGTTGAAAGAGAGGAGAAACGAACTAACGCAACAAGCAAGGACTTGACCAACTATCAGCGTGTTGATCCCGGAGATTTCGTTCTGAATAATCAGCAAGCGTGGCGTGGTTCGGTAGGCGTTTCGTTTCATTCTGGGATTGTTAGTCCGGCATATATTGTGCTTTCATTGAACAATACCCTTGATAGTCATTATGCAAACTACTTATTTCGGTCTCGTTGCATGGTTGACCAATATTTGGTAATCTAGCGTGGGGTTGGCTCTATACAAAGAAACCTCTACTGGTCTGCGCTAAAACGTGTTGTTGCACCAATTCCTTCAAAAAAAGAACAAATGGAAATTGTCGAGTATTTAGACGGTTTAAACAATAAGTTTGATGCTACGATAAAAAAATTGACAGAAGAAGTTGCTGTGCTTGAAGAATATAAGAACAAGGTTATTGCTGATGCCGTCACTGGCAAGATTGATGTCCGTGGCATCGAAATCCCCGAATACGAATTTGTGGATGAAGATAACGATAATGTAGATGAAAATTTGGAACAAGGTGCGGCCGAGCCTCCTGAGGAGGAATAAGTATGATAGAGATAAAAGAATGGACTTGGAAGGCCATTCCCAAAAAAGAGATGACTGCAAAAACAATAACCTGTCCATACTGCGGCGTGCGGGTACAGGCGGGTTCTACCACCAGAATTGTCGATACAGCTACCGGTGCCATTAAATATCAAATTCACAAATGCCCGGAGTGCTTCATGCCGGTCATCATTGGTCTTGACGGAAAAATCATACCGCAGTCACAGCTGCTGCCCTATGAAGATGTACGCTTTCTACCGCTCAATGTAGAAAAGCTGTATAACGAATGCAGAAAGTGCTTTCTAAATGAGTGTTATCACTCGGTTATAATGGTTTCACGAACATTGTTAATGTATATTGCGGTTGACAAGGGCGCTGATGTGGGAAAACGCTTCGTCGAATACATAGATTTTTTGGAAGTGAATGGCTATATCGGTAGCCAAAACAAAGCATGGGTCGATAAAATAAGAAAGATAGGAAACAAGTATACGCACGAAATGGGAATGGCAACCCAAGAAGATGCCGATAAGGTTATTGTATTTATAAAACAGCTATTGGGCAACTTATATGAGATGCCTCATTTAGCAGAAGAGGAGGAAACGTAATGCCGACCAATACCAAGGAAAGCGGATTCGAAGCTCTCATTGTAAACTGGCTTGTTGAGCACAACGGATATGAAGAAGGCTCCAACACCGACTACAACAAAGAATACGCCATTGATGAGACTCGGCTTTTTCGGTTCCTGCAGGATACGCAACCGGAGCAATTAGAGAAGCTGGGCATCCGGAAAAGTCACCAAAAATACGCACAGTTTCTCAACCGTTTACAGGGCGAGATTTCTAAGCGCGGCATAGTTGACGTGCTGCGAAACGGCATCAAAGTATACCCCGCCGACCTGATCATGTTTTACCTGACCCCCTCTGAGGGCAACGCAAAAGCGAAGGAGCTGTTCCAAAAGAATGTTTTCAGCGTCACACGACAACTCCGCTATTCACAGGATACAGCCAAACTGGCATTGGATCTGTGCGTATTTATCAATGGCCTCCCGGTTATTACATTTGAGCTCAAGAATCAGATTACAAAGCAAAATGTTGATGATGCCGTTCAGCAGTACAAGGATGACCGTGATTCCAGAGAGATGCTGTTCCAGTTCAAACGCTGCATGGTGCATTTTGCCGTAGACGATGCCCGTGTCAAGTTCTGCACGAAACTTGCCGGACAAGACAGCTGGTTTCTGCCCTTTGACAAGGGATATAATGATGGTGCAGGAAATCCACCAAATCCCAATGGCATCATGACTGATTATCTTTGGAAGGATATTCTCACCAAGGAAAAGCTGACGCTGACCATAGAAAACTACGCGCAGGTCGTCGTTGAGGTGGACGAGGACACCAAAAAGAAAAAGGAAAAGCAGATTTTCCCCCGCTACCATCAGCTCGATGTTGTAACGAAGCTGCTTGCCGATGTGAAAACAAACGGTGTCGGAAAAAAGTATCTCATTCAGCACAGCGCAGGCAGTGGAAAATCCAATTCTATCGCATGGCTTGCTCACCAGCTCATCGGACTTGAGCAGGACGGTCGCCCGATGCTGGATTCCGTTATCGTAGTCACGGATCGCCGGATTCTTGACAAGCAGATTCGGGATACGATCAAGCAGTTTATGCAGGTCGGCAACACGGTCGCATGGGCGGAGCACTCCGGCGATCTTACGAAAGCCATTACAGATGGAAAGCGTATTATCGTGACCACGATTGAGAAGTTCCCGTACATCGTTCCACAAATCGGAGCAGAACACAAGGATAACCATTTCGCCATTATCATCGATGAGGCTCATTCCGGACAGAGCGGAAGAAACTCTGCGCAGATGAACCTTGCACTTTCAGGGCTTGCTTCTGATGACGAGATGGATAACGAGGATAAGATCAACGCCATGATGGAAGGGCGTAAACTGCTGAACAATGCCAGCTACTTTGCGTTTACCGCAACCCCGAAGAATAAAACGCTGGAAACCTTCGGCGTTCCGTATCAGGACGGCGACGATATCAAGCACAGACCTTTCCATGTTTATACGATGAAACAGGCAATCCAAGAAGGGTTCATTCTGGATGTGCTGCAATACTATACGCCTATCGACAGCTTCTATAAGCTGATGAAGACCGTCGAGGATGACCCGATGTTCGATAAGAAGCGGGCACAGAAGAAGCTGCGCAGCTTTGTGGAAAGCGACAGCTATACCATTGCCAAGAAAGCGGCTATGATGGTAGATCATTTTTACGAACAAGTCATTGCCAAAGGAAAAATCGGCGGGCAGGCTCGCGCTATGGTCGTGACCTCCAGCATTCCTCGCTGTATCGAATACTATTACGCCATCAATAAATGCCTTGCGGATAGGCGCAGTCCATATAAAACGATTATCGCCTTTTCCGGCGAGAACAAGTATCAAGGTCAGGAACCGCCGCTTACCTCTGCCGGATTGAACGGTTTCCCGGACGCTAAGATACCGAAGGAGTTCAAAAAAGACCCGTATCGCATTCTCATTGTTGCGGATATGTACCAGACGGGCTTTGATGAACCGCTGCTCCACACCATGTATGTGGACAAGGTGCTTTATGACATCAAGGCGGTACAGACGCTCTCCCGCTTGAACCGCTGCTGCCCGAAAAAGTACGATACCTTCGTATTGGACTTTGCAAACAAGCCGGAGATGATTCAGGAATCATTTTCGCGATATTACCGCACCACGATTCTGTCCGGCGAAACCGATCCGAACAAGCTATACGACCTGGTTGCAACAATGGAGGAATACCAGGTGTTCTCCAACGAGGATGTCGAGCGGCTGGTCAATTTGTACTTGGATGGAGCGGATCGCGACAAACTTGATCCCACATTAGATGCCTGTACTGCCGTTTACAAGCAGTTTGACACGGATGATCAGATTAAATTTAAGAGCGCAGCAAAGGCGTTCGTGCGTACATATGGCTTTCTCGGAGCGATTTTGCCGTATGGTAACGCAGACTGGGAACGGTTGTCCATCTTTCTTAATTTGCTGATACCAAAGCTGCCGTCTCCGCGAGAGGACGATCTTTCGCAGGGGATTCTTGAAACGATCGACCTCGAAAGTTACCGCAACGAGGCGCGTGAGGTCATGTCCATTCGCCTGGAAGATACCGATACGGAGGTGGCTCCCGTACCGGCAGGAAAGGTCGGGCACATCGTTGAACCGGAAATGGATTTGCTGTCTGTCATTCTCTCCAATTTCAATGATATGTTTGGTAACATCAATTGGAATGATGCGGATAACGTGCGGAGGCAGATCCTTGAGATACCGGCCATGGTGTCTAAGGACGAAAAATATCAGAATGCCATGAGAAACTCTGATGAGCAAAGTGCGCGCTTGGAAAGCGAACGTGCTCTGCAGCAGGTCATCTTTTCGATTATGGCGGACAATATGGAGCTGTTCAAGCAGTTTCAGGACAATCCATCGTTTAAGAAATGGCTGTCCGACCTTGTATTTAACTTGACTTACAACAAGGACGGAAAGCCTTATGAGGCGCCCAACTCAAATATAGTCCCAAGAGAAAACTAACGTATGTATTGTGAATCGAAAGAATAAGCCTATTTCATCAATTTATGGAGTTGTTCAGAATGTGATGACATAACGTGAGCTTTGGACAGATAACAGCAATATGGTGAGGCAATACAACCTTTCAATCACATAAAACCCCATCGTATATATGGCACAGTTAAGCTCCGTGCCATAGCATTCGGTGGGGTTTTAAGTTTTACATTTGCTGCCGCTTGCTTTATCTTAACCACCTCTTGTTCAACACAACTATCCCTGTCCGTCTGTGCGTGGCGGGTGATAAAACGGCATTCTTGGTTTTGCGTTATGGCTATTGATGCGGGGCAGGCTTTCGAGCGGGATAGCGTAGAATCGCTCTTTGATAAAATTCCCGTTCATGTTGTCAATGATTTTTGCGGCCTGTTCTACGTAAGCGCCGGTCACATCAAATTCCGCAAGGCGAATGATCTGAAAGCGGCGCTTACCGTTGGTGGTATACAGAATCTCACCGGCTTTTCCGTCGCCGTAAGGCGTATAGGCGTAGGCGGCTGACTGCACTATTTTCTTGTCTTTTTCTTTTATAATCGTTATAGCCGTTTGCTTTAAGAAAACGCCGTCGCAAAAGCCCATGTCGCACAGTTCTTTTGCAAATTTTTCGATTGCCGCTTTGCGTTTTTTCTCAATGCTCTTTTCGCCCGACGCACCTTGTTTCAATGCAATTTCCGCATAGGTATTGGGCTTAAAAACGCCGAAACAGTCAAAACATACGCCGAGAGAAAGAGATAAAATCTGCTTATCCTTAGGTGTGATTTTATCGGCGGCGGTGCGGAAATTGTCACGGTAAATACTGCGCAGCACTTCCTCAAACAGAGATACGGACGGGTCTTCAATCAGCTCGTCCGCAACGGTGCCGTCCGCCGCGCTTTCGTTTTCTTCTGCCGGAACAATGCCGATGGGATATTCGCAAGCCTTGCCGACAGCGACAAGCTCGGTAACTTTTTTCTCGGCAAAGCCCGTCTCTTTTACGGCAAGCGCAATACGCGCATCGGCGGAAAGTTCGGGAACGCTGTTATAAATGCGCATAACCTTACGCAGTTCGGCATACCCGTTTTGCGTCGGCACGGTGCAGGCGTTTTTTGTTGTGCGGATATAATCTAACTGCCGCATGACCGCCGCTTTTTTCACATACTGCAAAAGCGGAATGGGATCGGCGGCATCATAGCCGAGAAAAGCAAACCACAATGTTTCCAAAAAAACTTGCTTGATGTCCTCGGTGTCATCCGCAGACAGATTATAATGTGCAACGAACCGCTCGGCACGGCTTTGCAGTACCGGCTCATACGCACGGATAAATGCCTCAAAATATCCTTTATCCCGGCTCTTGATTGCCTCAACAAAATATGCATTCAGATCATCGAACCGCACGCCGCTTTTATCGCTTTCGGTAAAGGCAGATGCGCGTTCGATTTTTTCTTTGCAGAAATATTTGATACGCAGAATTTCGTCGTTGATTTCCCAAAGCCGCAGTTTACCCGAACGAACAGAAGAAAGAATATCGTTCCATATCGTCGGCTTGTGTAGCCGCTTATCCGTAATGCCGCAAAGCAGTTTTTCGGCAGCCTTTTTGTATTCGGCGTCCATACGCGCACCCCCTTCCCAAAGAAAAATGAAATTACTTTTTACCCAGTGTCGCTTTTGCCTCGTTGATCAGATTCCGTAAAACCATATCCTGCTCATACTGATTTTGCGCATAATCAAAATCGATCTGCGCCTCCTCATAATGCCGTTTGGCAAGCTCGATTGCCTTATCGCACACATCCACATCATATTTGGCGGACGGCAGATTTTTATTGGTTTTGTGCTTTTCATTGCGCAGAGAATCGTATCTCTTTTTCCAAATCGCATAGCCGAAACCGTCCTTTTTCTTTTGCCTCGGCATATTCAGCTTGTTTTTTGCAACATAGGCGCAGGGAACGCCGTACTCCGGATTGACGGTGCTGCAATACAGCTGCTTGTGCGCGGTTTGCATAAAGAAGAATCGGTGGCAGATTCCGCACTGCCAAGAGTAATGTCCGGCGGCAAGCCCCTCGAACAGATCGGTAACATAAAAATTGAGCATACGGTCAAAATGGATGCGACGGCCGAGCACAGCCGAGCCGTCCTTGCTTTTAAGGACAACCGGCGCCATCCAAACTCCCGGTTCAAGTGTAAAATTGTGTGTGATTTCAGTAGCGTTCAGTTCCTCGATCCATTCCGCCACGTCTTCACTTCCGAAAAATTCTTTTGTGAAACCGGCAAGGAGTGCTTTGTCCCGAAATCCGTTCTCGGTGAGATTTACAAAATACATCATCGCAACCTTATAGAAATTGAATGTGTCGGCACAAAGATAAATGTAGGATTTTATGAATTCGGTAAGAACGATAATGTGGTCATGCATAGCCGTGCCTTCGGGAACAAAATTGATATTCGGTATCGGCAGGGAAGAAAAGCCGCGCTGCCACTCTTTGATTTTATCATCACCGAGAAGCAGATCAATATGTTCGTACTCTTCGCTGATATTAAAATACGAAAACGGTTTTATTTTCCCGATAATATCAAGTATTTTTTCTACGGTCTTCCGAATGCTTGTAAACAGCTCATCGCTGTAATTTTCCGCATTCAGTCGGTTATACAAATCATTGAGTTTATCGCCCGTCTTAAAAACGTAGAGCAACTTGTCGGCGGGGATGTTTAATATATCGTGGGTAATGATTCCGAGCGGCAAGGCTTTGCCGCCTAAAATAAAATCGTCACCTGTAAAGTCAACAGAGAACTTATAAAAATTCGCATCGCCCACGGGTTTTGTTTCAATCAGATTCATGCGGCACACCTCGTTTCTGTAATCAGTATATCATAAAACCGTTTCGCTGTCACCGAAAATTACAAAAAATTCAGAAACGAATTTTTGCGCTCACAGCATTTTATGTGATTTTTCTGTTTTCAGCCATTAGATAGATAGGAGAGCGAAAGCATCGGTTCCGCCGCCGCTGCTTTTGCTCCTACTTTTTTACAAGGAGATTTCAGTATGGCTGACGAAAAAACAAAACTCGCCGTTATCGACGGCGAAACCTTAATGGACATGAAACTTCCGCCGACAAAGTTTTGTGTCGACACGCTGCTGCCACAGGGGTTATGCATCCTCGGCGGCGCGTCAAAGATCGGTAAATCGTGGTGGGTGCTGGATCTGTGCGTGCGTATTGCAAAGGGCGAACCGATGTGGGAGTTGAAAACAACCTCAGGAACAACACTGTACCTTTGCTTGGAGGATACGCTGCGCCGCGTGCAAAACCGTCTGCTTTGCATCACCGATGAAGTGCCGCCCAATGCGTTTTTTGCTACCTCTGCCGGAACGCTGTCTGACGGTCTGTGCGAACAGATACGGTATTTTGTAAAAGAGCATCCCGACACGGTTTTTGTTGCGGTGGATACCTTTCAGATTGTGCGCAACAACAGCATCGACACCTCTTACGCAAACGACTATGAGGAAATACGGATATTAAAACAGTTAGCGGACGAACTTGGTATCTGTCTTTTGCTGGTGCATCACCTGCGCAAACAGGGCGACAGCGATCCGTTCAACAAACTGACCGGCACCACCGGAATCGTAGGTGCAGTGGATACCGCTTTCGTGCTGGACAAGAGCCGCCGCAATGCCGACAGCGCCACCCTCTACTGCACAGGTCGTGATGTGGAGGACCGCCAGCTTGAATTGCGGTTTTCCAAAGAGGAATTTGTTTGGAAAATGCTCGGCGACAGTATGGAGAACCGGGAAATGCTGCTGCCGAAGGAGATGGAGCTGCTGGTTGAATTTATGAAGGTGCAGAAAAATTACAGCGGCAGCAACACGGAGTTTTGCGAACGGTATAACGAATATGCAGGACAGGCGGTATCGGCAAGAGGACTGAAACGGCTGATGAATCTTTGGGAATACCGCCTTGCCGATTTCGGTGTGCGCTTTCGCAGCCACCGCAGCAACGGCGCACGACTGCTGGAAATCGAATATTCCTTTTCTGTCGGTGACGAAAGTGCCGTTGGTGACGGTTGAATCGGTGCACCCCCAAAGCATTCGTCCCAAGCGTTCCTTTCGTCCCTGTCAGCGGTTTACAGGCGGTTTGTGCCGCTTTCGGCGGGGGGAGTAGGGGTAAACACCGATGCACCGGAAACAACGCGAATTCGGGGCGTTTGCGGGAGCGTCGGTTTTACCGATTTCCCGGACTTTGTCCGGGGCAAGCAGAGCGTCCGGCTGTCCTGCCGAAACGCCTTTATTTACGGGCAGCAGCCCGAACCCACTGAATTTAGAAACGGAGAGTGATATTTATGAGTAAACAAAGACGGCGTGACACCACGCTGACGATTCGGCTGACCAAATCCGAAAAAGAACGCATCAAACGCAACGCCAAACGCGCCGGGCGCAGCATCACCGACTATCTCGTTTTGCTGTCTCTGGAAACGCCCATTCATGTTGCGGAAGATGTGAAGCCCTTGCTGATCGAACTCAAACGCATCGGCAACAATCTGAATCAAATCACGGCGAAGATCAATGTCGGCGCGTTTCGGTCATACAACTTCGAAGATATGATCGACGGGCAGAAGATGATCTATGAGCAGCTGCTGGAAATTGCGAGGAAAGGATAATGGCAACGGTAAGTTTTATTCCCGAATCACATCAAAGCATCAGCGCAATGAAAGCGGTGATCGAATACTGCTTGCAGCAGAAAAAGGTTGCGGACGAGGACAGCGGCCGCCGCTTGGTGAGCGGTGTAAACTGCAACGGCGAAAATGCGTTCACGGAATTTATGGCGACCAAGACTGCGCATCACAAAAAAGGCGGAATGAATTTTTATCATTATGTGCAGTCCTTTTCGCCGGCGGAAAGCGTGACCGCCGAGCAGGTGCACGAAATCGGATTGGCGTTTGCGAAAAAAGCGTGGCCGGGGCATGAGGTGCTGGTGACCACGCATACCGATGTTGCGCATCTGCACAATCACTTTGTCATCAACTCCGTGCATTACGAAAACGGAAGGAAACTCCGCCAAAACCCCGGAACGCTGACAAAGCTGCGCTCCATCAGCGACGGCATCTGTCAGCAGCACGGGCTGAGCGTTCTCGAGCCGTATAAAAAGGACGGTGCAAACATTTCAAGTCGCGAATACCGCGCCGCGGCAAAGGGCGACAGCTGGAAGTTCAAGCTGATGTCCGATATTGATTTTGTGATGAACCGCAGCGGCAATCGTGCGGATTTTATACGGGAGATGCAGCGGCTCGGATACGGGGTCATATGGACGGACGAGCGAAAATATATCACCTTCACTTGCCCGAACGGAATGAAGTGCAGAGATATACGCCTGCACGACGAAAAATATTTGAAAGAGGTATTGGAATATGAATTCACAATCAGGAAACAGCACACAGCAGAACTCGGCAATGGATATGCTGAGGAAGAAAAACTCACGGACGCTGTCAGAACTGGAACAGATCCCGTATCAGCCGCAGGTGTATGCGATCCCGATAGAACAGCGGAAACGGGAAAGCAAACTGCTGGCGGACGCGGTGGAGTTTCAGCCGAAGCTGTATCAGATGATCGAACGGCTGGCAACGGCGGAGGAGCTGAGCGACCACTGCATCAATATACAGAATATCGAGGCGGAATATATGGAAAAGACAGTACGGGAAGTGGTGACGGAGAACCGCAAGACGGTAGCACAGATGCAGAACCTCGTCGAACAGGCTGGGAAGAATCAAGAGCAGTTTATTTTGAATTGCTCCGAAACCCTTTCAAAGAGTACCGAGACGCTGGACAGCACGATAGAGAAACTGCGCCGAAAAATATTGAAAATTATGATAGCCACGGCGGTATCGGCAGTGGCGCTGTCGCTGCTGGCCTGCGCGGTATTCTGGAAGCTGGCAGTATAATTGACGGCACTGCCGAAGACCCGGAGGAACGCCGAAAGCGCATTGAGGCGCAGGAAAATGCCTCCAACCTCGGTGCCGTTATCGGGCTTGCGGTCGGAATCCTCACCGCCGCAGCCGACAGCGAGGAAGATATGACCGCAGAGGAAAATGACGAGCCTACTATAATGATGTAGGAGAAAGGAATTGCCTATGACGAAAAAAGAGCACGAAAAAGAATTGCGCTGCTATCCGGCGGCGCTTACCGCCGCCGAGGTGGCGGAGATCCTGCGGGTCAGCACCAAGACCGTATACAAGCTGATAAAAGATAAATCCCTTCCGGCGGTGAAGGTCGGCAGAGAAAACCGCATTGCCAAATCGCAGCTTATTGACTATCTGAGGCAAAGAGAGCGACCGGGTTCGAACCCAAAGGTCTGTTTTCTTGAGAAAACTTCCGAAAAAGTCTGGACTTGTGCGGTGAGTTGTGATATTGTTCGTGTCGGTAAAAACAAAAAAGGAGTGAACGCAAATGAATACCGCAACCACACTTGCAGCCAGCGTACAGGCTAAAAAAGGCCGTCTCTATGCCGTGATACAGGTAAGAGAGAACGGCAGGACAAAACCTGTATGGCGCGCGCTGGGACTGCCGGAGAGCGCCAACAAATCAAAGGTGAACAAAGCCTACCGAGAGGTGGTGCAAGCCTTTGAGCAGTCCTACGCCGAGCAGATCGCCCAAAACAAAAAGCCTGCCTCGGATATCCCGATCTACGATTATATGTGCGCCTACTATAAAAAGATCGAGAAAAACATTCAAAAGAGTACCGCCGAAAGCTACCGCGGAATGATAAACGGTAGAATTCGGCGGTATTTTACTGCTCGAAAGGATTTGACGGTCGGCAGCATCACCGCAAAGGACATTGAGGATTTTTATGATTGGATGTTCGAATCACATGTTGTCGCCAACACCGTTATCCACTACCACACCGTTCTGCACAGCGCTTTCAAACGGGCTTTCAAGGATGGGCTCATTGACTCGAATCCCTTTGACCGCATCGACCGCCCGAAGAAAAATAAGTTCACGGGTGAGAACTATTCCGAAGAAGAACTGATCGCCATGCTGGGGCTTATCCGCGGGGATATTATTTATCCGGCGGTCATGCTGGCGGGCGGCTTGGGGCTGCGCCGCAGCGAGGCGTTGGGCGCACGGTGGTCGAGGGTAGACTGGGAAAAGAAAACCATACTGCTCGACACAAAGATCATTGAGTATAAGGAAAACGGCAAGGTCATTGTCGAACCCGTGGAGGAAATGAAAAACAAATCCAGCCGCCGCACGCTGCCGCTGCCGGACCCGGTGTATGAAATGCTGTGCGAGGAACGGGAAAAGCAGGACCTGTACCGCCGTATGTTCAAGGGCAGCTACAATCGCAAATACGACGATTATATCTGCGTCGATCAGCTCGGCGGGCTGATACGCCCGAATCGGGTCACGCAGCGGTTCGCCAACCTTATCAGGCAATACGGTCTGCGCAAGATTCGGTTCCACGATCTGCGCCACACCTTCGCCAGCATCCTCATCAATCAGGATGTGCCGCTGCTGAATGTATCGACCTTCCTCGGTCACTCCGACCTGTCCACAACGGCGAATATCTATGCGCATCTGGATAAGTCCAAGAAGCAGGAAAGCGCCGATGTGATCAGCAGTATCTTTAATAAAGCAAAAGAATAATGCGCTCCACCTGAGGCGCATTAATGCTAACGGAAAGGATGATTTTATATATGACTGAAAAGCAATTTATGAGCGGGAGCGAGCTTCGCCAATACCTGCACATCTCCACGCGGAAAATGAAATATCTGATGGACAACAACTATATCCCGCACGAAAACACGGGACACACGACTCATAAATATCGGGTGCGGACAGAGGATGCGGTGCGGTTCAAGACCCGCATGGATACCGAGCCGGGATTTTTATCGGAACTGAGCGGGATGTTCTCCAACCGCACCGAATGGCATCCGTTCCCGATGTTTGAAGCCACCCCGGAAAATTGCGAAGCCTTTCGGTGGTGGCTCGATTCGCGGTGGGCAGAGCTGCCGGAGGCTCTGCCCACGCAGACGGCGGCGGAACTTGTCGGCCACAGCCCGCAGCGCATTCACGAATGGATACGGGAAGAAGCCTTAACCGGCATCAAGCTCGGCACTATACAGTACTGCGCCAAGGCGGAATTCGTAAACTTTATGGCATCACCGCAAAGGCTGGCGCACCCGCGCACGGAAAAATACAAAGAACTCATTCGGGAATTTAAGTATATACAGCGCCGTGAGCGTGAAAACGAGCAGCGGCGGCAGAAAAGAAAAATGATGAAGGAGAGTACATAACCTATGCCTCACCGGAAACGGTGGGGCAGCATTTTTTTGTTTCTGACGGGGAGAACCGAGTGAACAGCGGAATACAATTCCCTTATTTTGCGCCGTATTTTAAGGGGAAAGGAAAGGAAATAAGGGAATGCCTTTATTGGGGTCGGTTTTTGCAGTGTCAAAACCGCAGCCCCGCGCCTCATTCAAAAGGTGCGGGGCTGCGATGCTCATTTATAACGATTATTTAATCGTCATCGTCTTCATTATACCATGACGAAATAATGTGAAGTTCTCCGCTGTCCATGTCCATAGCCATATTGTCGCCCATGCGCATCATCATATTGCCGTCGGAGTCAATTGCCATATTGTCGGAAACGGTATACGCAAAATCGCCGTCATCATAGTCGAAAAAATGCTCACTCATAGATTTGCCTCCTCAATCTTCAATAATCTCGTATTCCACACGGGAGCCTTTGACTCTGACGGCGTGGAAACGCGCACCGTTCGCTTTCCAGTGCGGGAAGTGATCTGCTTTTTCCTCGTTGGTATCACGATGGCAAATGATGATGTTTTCGAGGACATCGCAGCCGCCGGCGGAAAGCGGGCGGATGTGGTCAAACGTCGGGTGATAAGTACTGTTCGGATTCCCGCAGGCGGATTTTTTCATCAGCCGTCCGGCGTAATCATACGCCTCCTGCCTCGCACCGAAAACCCGGTTCCATACGTCTATGGTCTTATACTTTGACATTTTGAGTACCTCCTTTCAATGATTCTGCCTATATTATAGCGAACCGCTGAAAGGAACGGCAGGGTACAGATGTACCCTCGACAATATATTAAAGCAATTCTTTTGGCGAAACAGCAAGTGCATTTGATATATTTATGACATTTTCAAATGATGTTCCGCGTTTTTTCTTTTTCCATGCTTCAATGGTATCGTAACTAAACGGCACGTTTTTAGCTGCCTTTTCAATTGAACCGTACTTGTGAATCAGAGCCTTGTAGCAATTGTGTGCAGCGCCAACGGGCCCGCATTTTTGATATCGTTCTAAAAGCGCCTGCAAGTCAAATATATCTCCGCCGGTGACTTGCTTCAGAGCATCGTATTTGTTTTCCTGCGTGACGGTTGTTCCGCTGTCTGTCATCGCAACGAAGTGTACGCTTTTCCAATCGTTTGGAATAAGATACGGACTGTGCGTTGAGTAAATCACCTTGATGCCTCGGCTTTCAAGCTGGAGCAGCTCTTTCAGAACCTCTTTTTGCGCAAGGGGATGAAGCATGGCGGCAGGCTCGTCAATAATAAACAGGTCGCCGCTTTCGAGTGTATTCTTCATAAAATAATATGTGAAATACCACCGTCTGCCGGCGCTTGTCGAATTCAGATCAACAATTTCACCGCTTTTTTCGTGCAGCAGTATTGCCGGGATTTTCCCGTCGGACTGTTCGACCGAAATGCGGTCATACATGCCGTTTTCAAATTCGGGAATGTGTTCATTGAGGTATTTTTCAAATTCATTCAATGCGGCTTCGGACAGCGAAAAATCTTTATTTTCACTGATCTGTTTTTGAATTTCATCTTTATCGGAACCGGTATAAACTCGGTTTAGATATGTTTGCAGAATCACGCGGGATCTATCGCTCCGGAAATACTCGCGCTCCTGTTTCTCTGTTTTGAAAATGACTTCGCTGCTTTCATTCCGTAAAAAAGCGCATTTTGCGCCGACGCAGTTTCGGACTTCGCGGATAAATTTATAAAACACACCGCTGTTATCGGGAATTATTTGATCGTCAGTTAAGGCGGCTTTCAATCGTTTTGCCCGTTCGTCCAGTTCATGCAGCAAGGCAGTGATTTTCTCGCAGGATGCTTTTGTTGCCTTGTTGATTTTTGTGATTTCCCGCTTTATCGCCGCTTCATTGACTGTAATGAATTTTTCTTCAAAAGGTGCTAAATCGGGTTTTACAAACCTAAGTTTGAAGCAAAGCCTTTCTAAATCGCCCAACTGATAATAATCGGGAATATATCCGAATTTGAAAGTGCAATCTTCGACGCAAAAGTTTTGTATGATTGATTTTATCAGTTTTTCGGCTTGTTCCAAAACAAATTCCACTTGAAATTTGATGGCATCATAGTTTGTAGTTGAATTACGAAAATCGGAGATCTGATATCTTCGCAACGGCTGTTCTTTACTCTCGGCATATGCGATTTTTATCAGTTGCTTTTTATATGTATCCAGTGCGTCTTTCAGTTCGTTTGCAAGATCGGAGATTTCGTCGATTTCCGATTTCAAAAGCGGAGCCAAATATTCCGATTCGATTCCACCTATTCGGCATTTTTCTCCGGAGCAGGCGACAAATTCGCATTTTTCCGCATCAACATTTTTATCGGGAAAAAGCTTCTCGGCATCGTGCTTTTCAAGGCAAATATGCACTTTGTAATTCAGCGGCAGTTCTTTGCGCAGTCCTAAGTAATTGCCGTTTGCCTCCGCAATGGCACTCAGTGCTTCCAAAATATTGGTTTTTCCGCTTCCGTTCTTGCCGATCAGCACGGTCGGCAATCCGTTATAAAAGTTTATTTCAACCGGTTCTTTTATCGACTTGTAATTTGTAATTTCGATTTTTGTTATTCTCATATAAACCTCCGTATGCAATTGAGGCGTGTTTTCATACTTACCACAGATATAACTTTGGGGAACGAATTTGCAATTCACATCAAGACTTGTTCCCCAATATAGATACTGCTTAGCGCTCTATGGTTTTCCAACAGCGTTCTTTCATAAAGCCCGCAATTACAGAGGGGTCTTCGCCTTCATAATACTTCACAAGCAGTTTCTTGAACTCCGGAACTTCGCTTTCGGGAATGACCAAAAAACCTCCGCCATGAGCAATAAGATAGTGGTTTGCAAAGATAACAGAAGCGCGTTTATTGCCATCCAAGAATATCTGGGTCTTCATGCAGTAAAGACAAAGCCTGATGGCAATATTAACGGCATCGTCCTCTTCCTCGATGATCTCAAGAATTCTGCCTTTCACATCCGATTCATTCGGCAGGGGCGGAACATAAGACGAACCTCCTATGGTAACCGGAACACCGCGAATGCGACCGCCTTCTGCAAAAAAACCTTCATTGACAAGCCTTGCAATATAACTGAGCATATAATAGTCGGAACGGCTGGCAACTACATCACGGTCCAAAATAAACTCCCATGCGTGTTTCAAATTCAAAATTTTCTGCACGTCGGTAGCTGTCATACCGGATACTTTTCCGTTCTCTATGATCTCTTCCGTCTGAGGGAAAGATGTTGCAACACCCTCCAAAACAGCCTGGTCATAGATATTCATTTTCATATTGGCACGCGCAAAGGCAATGTTATTTATAACATCGGCGGAAAGGGCATCCTCGGAATAACCGGCTGCGGCAAGCTGCTTTTCAATGCTGCGAAGCGACCTTCTGATTTCACGGGCTTCTCTGGCATTGCGCAAAAGCAGATTATACAGTTCTTCGGTATATGCGCCTACATAAGTAGATGTCTGTTTTCCTGCTACACGTTTTCTTACATAAAGGTATTTCCCATCGCCGCGCTCTTTGATTTCGGGTGTGCCGTCATAAGGCATTAAGTTCAGTCTGGCATTGAGGTCGGCTCGACTTCTGAGCAATTCCTGTATTTCACTATATTGTACTGCCATTGCAGCTCCTCCTTTTGGGGAACAATTCTTTTAAACATTATATCAAAATGTTCCCCAACAGTCAATAAGCATTGGGGAACAATTTTGAAAAATAACTTTTCTCCCCAATCTTGCAAATACATAATATAGTATGCCCTGATTTCGGAAGCAGCAGAAAATATGATTCTGTTTAGCAGTTCTAAAACTTTTTGCAGTTTTCCAACGAGGACTTCTTCGGCAGAAAAATAAAAAAGTACGGTATCATAAAACCGTCGATTTTGTAAGATGCGATTACATTACGGCAAGAAACAAAGAGGACGCACAGTACATTTTTCTTTCTGCCGATTTGAACCCTAACCTGTAAAGACCACACATGACTTTTGGTGCGGTTGTCCGCAACCGGGTGTTTTAAAAATCGGCAAATTTCTGTCTGGCGAAAATTATTCTAACGCCGCAAAAAATATGCAAGACTTAAAAAGCCTTATTTCATGCGGTATTGGGAGATTTTTTATTCTAATATTCGCGGGGAGAAAAGAGCATAGAACCGGCTCAAAAATGCATCTGAAAAGCAAAAAATCAAGGTCGGAGAATTTTCACCAAATAGAAAAAACCCTTGAAAACACTGGGTTTTCAAGGGTTCCGTTGGCGGAGAGGATGGGATTCGAACCCATGTGCGATTGCTCGCAAACTGATTTCGAGTCAGCCCCGTTATGACCACTTCGATACCTCTCCATGTATGTTAACTCGGAAAACCGAGATTAACGCAAGTATTCGGTTGTATTAGAATTCCTGTTAGAACTCACGGTGTGTTTGCGGCGGGTAAGTGCCCGAAACCCGCACGGTTAAAGGCTTTGCGGAAGTCGGGCTTCCGTTTGGCGAAGAAGATTTCGAGTGCTGCACCTTCGACCACTCGGACAACTCTCCGTGTTCAGTTTGTTGCGACATGCCCGATTGCACATCGCAACGTGTATTATACCAAACATTTCTATACTTGTCAATAAAAATAAACACCAAATCATCAACTTTTTGTATGTGTTAAAATGATATGACCCAATAAAAAAGAGAAGCAACTTCAAAAAATGGTATAATGTTTTTCACCACAAAAACATAACCAAGAAAGAAGCACTTCCCATAAACGTAATAACACAAGAAGCAGGGGAAAAGCAAGCAATATTTTAATATGCAGAAAAATGGAATAAATACCAAATTATCAACATTTTAACCGGGGTTTAATCGACAGCGGCAGGGTAGCCCGAAGCAGAAAAAAGTGAGCAAATATTATTGGATTGCTCAGACTTTGCCGATATAGCATCGTGTGATGTAAGGGTAGGGGACGGTACCGTTTTGATTGTATTTCTTGAAGAGCTTCTGCAGATCGGCGACGTATTCGTTGTAGTTTTTCTCGTCGGGATTAGGAGCATATGACGAGGAGAGGCATCTTGAAACAAATGCATTTTCATCATATATCAGGTCATTCCCGAACTCAACAACGATAAAATCGCCCTCAAAAAAATCCGCAAATGCTTCTTTGCTGAAATCTATGCCGTTTGACGAACCCTTGAAATTCGGGCAGAAACGTCGGTTGATGTCGTAATTTTCCCGGATAAGCTCGCTTTCGGTGTCACGGTCGTTCCATACAAGCAGAATATTTCCGTTATCCTTTAAAATACGGCGACATTCCGCCTTGAAGGACTGCCTGTCAAACCAGTGAAAAGCCTGCGCTGCGGTGATAAAATCAACGCTTTTGTCGCTTAGTTTTGTATTTTCGGCACTGCCATTGACGGAGATAATATTTTTGTGAGCGGCATATTTTTCCTCGGCGACAGCGCGCATATCGCTGTTCGGTTCAATTGCGAAAATTCTGCTTACATAAGGGCAAAGTTTTTCCGAAAATATCCCTGTGCCCGAGCCTATATCGGCGGCAACGGTGCTTTCCGAAATAAAATCATGCTCCTTTAGATACGCAAAGAGCTCGTCGGGATAGCTTGGGCGTGCCTTGGAATAAATCCCGCCTTTTTGGTCAAATTTATGCTCGTTCATATCTTTTCACCAACGCAAAAATCACCGTCAACAGCGGTTATTTTTATCCTTGATATCTCACCGCAGGGCAATTCACCCTTGACCTTGACGGGGGTATAGTTCTTGGTGTAGCCTTCAGCAAATCCGTCGGAATGTCTCGTCTCAAAGAGAACCTCAACAGTTTTGCCGATCTGGGATTCAAGGAAAATCTTTCTTATTTCCTCAGTCTTTTCAATCATTATGTGGCTTCTTTTTTCTTTAATTGCTTTTTCAATCTGCGGCATTTTGGCGGCTTTTGTACCCTCACGGGGAGAGTAGGGGAACACATGAACCTTTTCAAAGCCGATCTTCTGCGCAAAGCGGACATTTTCAGCAAAATCCTCCTCGCTTTCGGTCGGAAAGCCTACCATTATATCTGTTGTAATTGTCACCTCGGGAAAGCTTGCACGTAGCTTTTGGCAAAGTTCAAAATATTCCTCTGCGCTGTAGTGACGGTTCATTGCTTTGAGCGTGTTGTTGCAGCCGCTTTGAAGTGAAATATGGAACTGCGGACAGAAGCTCGGAAGCTTTGCAAGACGATCAATGACCTCGTCTGTGATATGGTCGGGTTCAAGCGAACCGAGACGGACACGTCGGAAATTCATTCTGTCGGCAAGCTCGACGGCATCACAGATGCTCAATCCGATATCCGTTCCGTAGGCAGAAAGATTTATTCCGACCAGCACAACCTCGGCAAAGCCGGCATCGCTGAGCCTTTGAAGCTCGCATTTAAGCTCGCCGATCGGTTTGGAGCGTACACGACCTCTCGAATAGGGGATAATGCAGTATGAACAGAAACGGTTACAGCCGTCCTCGATTTTTACGACGGCTCTTGTTCGACGGTCAAAGCCCGAGATGTCGCTGCCCGAGAATTTGTCGCCTGTTTTGTGCTGCTCAATGTCGATTATACGCCGGCCGCAACTGAAATAGCTGTTCAGCAAGTCAAAAAGCCTTGAATTATTTTTGTTGCCGAGTACGATATCCGCCTGCTCAAGGCGTTCGGCGTCCTGCGGAAAAGCCTGAGGCATACAGCCCGTGAGAACGACTATGCTTTCGGGGTGGTTGCGCTTGAATTTTCTGACCGCCTGACGTGTCTTACGGTCGCTCTCGGCGGTAACAGTGCAGGAGTTGACAACATAAACGTCCGCTTCTTCGTCGGCAGTGACGGTTTCATAGCCGTTCGCCGCCGCTTTTTCGGACATAGCCTGGGATTCATATTGGTTGACCTTACAGCCCAGGGTGTAAAATGCAATTTTCATATCATCAGCTCCGTTTGGTAATCTAAAATAATATTATAAAGCAAAACGGTGTGCAGTGCAAGTTTTATTTGCCGTTAGCGGGGCATATATTTATTGTGTACAGCAGTGAAAGGGAGGCTTATTATGAAGAAAGCAACTGCAATCCTATTAAGCGTTATTATGATGTGCGGAATATTAGGTGTATTTGCCTCGGCGGAAAATGAGTCGCAGATGCCGGTTGACGTGAAAGCAAAATCGGCAGTTCTGATGGATCAGTCAACGGGAACGGTACTTATGCGGATGAATGAAAACGAAAAGCTCTATCCTGCTTCGGTGACAAAGATAATGTCAATGCTGTTGGTTGCCGAGGCGATAGATTCCAATACGATAAGGCTGACCGACGCGGTGACAACGAGCACCAATGCGTCAAAAAAGGGCGGTTCGCAAATCTGGCTCAAAGAGGGCGAAACAATGACCGTTGACGAATTGCTGAAGGCAACAGCCGTTTACAGCGCAAATGATGCCTGCACAGCCCTCGGAGAATATATAGCCGGAAGCGATGAAGCTTTTGTAACGATGATGAACGACCGAGCACAGGAGCTTGGTATGAAAAATACACATTTTGACAACTGCACGGGTCTTGACGACACCTCGGCCACTCACCTGACAACGGCGTATGACATTGCGCTGATGTCAAGGGAGCTGATGAAGCATCAGTTTATTCAGCAGTACACAAAAATCTGGATGGACTCACTTCGCGACGGCAAGACAGAGCTTGTCAACACAAACAAGTTAATTAGGTTTTATGAGGGCGCAACAGGTCTGAAAACCGGTACAACGTCAAAGGCAGGCTGCTGCATTTCTGCGACGGCAACGAGAAACGGAACAAGTCTCATAGCCGTTGTGATGGGTGCGGACAACAGCAAGGATCGCTTTGAGGGCGCAAAGGCGATGCTCAACTGGGGCTTTGCAAACTATGAAACGGTAACTCCCGAAATCGACAAATCGCTGATTACAAACGTGAATATCATCAAGGGCGAGGAGAAAACACTCACGCCGCAAATATCGGGCGGCTTCGGCTTCCTTATTCCGAAGGGGAAGCAAAAGAACATCACTCAGGAAATTGACCTTGCCGCCGCAGTTGAGGCTCCCGTTGAGTCCAATCAGACCTTGGGTACGGTGACGGTCAAGCTGGACGGAAAAAAGCTCGGAGAGTATAAGCTGACTGCGCCGCATTATGTCGAAAAGCTCAGCTTCAAAACGGTGTTTATCCGCATGATATGCTCAATTTGCAAGCCGCAGCAGTCTGTTAGTGTGAACTGAGTGTGTATTTTTTATGCAATCTGCGTAAAAAATGCTAAATACCACTTGCAAAAACAAGTTAAATAGGGTAAAATATAACCAACTAATAAGAAAACAAAATCGGAGGCATACAGATAATGTCTGTAAAGTTAAACACAAAATATGTAACTCCGTTCCTCAAAGAAAACGCATATGCCGACATCAGATCGGAGGTTGAAGCCGCACATGACGAGCTTCACAACGGAACGGGTAAAGGAAATGACTTCCTCGGATGGCTCAGCCTTCCGGAAAATTATGATAAGGAAGAATTTGCAAGAATCAAAGCATCGGCTGAAAAAATCAGAAAGGATTCTGAGGTTCTTGTAGTAATCGGAATCGGCGGTTCGTACCTCGGAGCGAGAGCGGCGATTGAATTCATCAAGTCGCAGAACTATAATCTGCTCAGACACGGCGCACCGGAAATCTATTTCGCAGGTAATACGATCAGCTCGGCTTCAATCAACGAGCTTGTTGAGATAATCGGAGACAGAGATTTTTCCGTCAATGTTATTTCAAAATCGGGCACAACCACGGAGCCGGCGGTTGCTTTCAGGATTTTCAGAGAGATGCTTGAGAGCAAGTACGGCGCAGAGGACGCGGCAAAGCGTATCTATGCTACTACGGACAAGGCGAGAGGAACGCTCAAGGCTCTTGCGGATGCAGAGGGCTATGAGACTTTCGTTGTTCCCGACAATGTCGGAGGACGTTATTCCGTTCTTACGGCTGTCGGACTTCTTCCCATTGCCGTTGCGGGAATCGACATTGACGCTATCATGCAGGGCGCTGCTGCTGCAATGAACGAGCTTTGTGACAAGGATATTGAAAAGAATGACTGCTACAAGTACGCAGCAACGAGAAATCTCCTTTACAGAGGCGGCAAAAAGATTGAAATGATGGTCAGCTATGAGCCGGCATACACGATGATGAATGAATGGTTCAAGCAGCTTTACGGCGAGAGCGAGGGCAAGGAGAACAAGGGTCTGTTCCCGGCTTCGGCTATTTTCTCGACCGACCTTCACTCGATGGGTCAGTATATCCAGGAGGGTGAAAGACATCTTTTTGAAACCGTTGTCCACTTTGCAAAGTCAAAGTCGGAGGTTGAGATAAAGAACGAGGAGGGCAGTGCCGACGGACTCAATTTCCTCGCAGGAAAGACTGTTTCGTTCGTTAATCAAAAGGCTTTTGAGGGTACATTGCTCGCTCACACGGACGGCGACGTTCCGAACATTGTGCTTGAGGTTGAAGCAATGGACGAATTCAATCTCGGCTATCTTATCTATTTCCTTGAAAAGGCATGCGCTATCAGCGGCTATATTCTCGGCATCAATCCGTTCGACCAGCCGGGCGTTGAGAGCTACAAGAAGAATATGTTTGCTCTTCTCGGCAAGCCGGGATATGAGGATCGCAAGGCCGAGCTTGAGGCAAGATTAGGCTAAGGCAATGCCGCAATAAATTTCGTATAATTTTCGTGCAGGAACACGAATGTTAGAATAAAAAAACAGGGAGGATATTATTATGGTATCTCTTATTTTAGGTAAAAAAGGTTCAGGAAAAACAAAGCTTTTGATTGAAAAGGTCAACGAGGCTATTGAGAATTCAAACGGCAACGTTGTTTGCGTTGAAAAGCAGCCCAAGCTCACATATGATGTAAATTATCGCGCACGTCTTATCGACACGGATCATTACAAGGTAAGCGGTTATGACGCATTCTTCGGTTTCCTTTGCGGCATCTGTGCAGGTGACCACGATATTACGGATGTTCTTGTTGACGCAACGCTGAGAATCGGTACACGTGATTACGGCGAGCTTTGCGAGTTCCTCAAGAAGGTTGACGAGCTCAGCAAGAATCACGTTGAGGAGAAGAGCTTCATCTTCACAATCTCCGCTGATGAGGAAGAGCTTCCCGAGGAGATTTTCACTTTCTGCAAGAAGATCTGACGTTTTTTCGGCAAATGTATATTTAACGGTCTGCATTTTTATATGCAGATCGTTTTTTTGTCGCAAAAAAATCAACATTTTTTTCAAAAGTATTGACATTATGATATTAAAAATGGTATATTAAGTCTACAATATATGCAATTATTTCAGCAGAGGTGGAATTATGTTAAAACAACGCATAAATCGAATGTTTTCAAAGAGCTGCCGATATCGAAGCGGGATCGGGTATCATTGGTCATGCGGCTTTTTGCCAAAATAACGCACAAGTTGAGTCCTTTCGGGATTGACTTGTGCGTTTTTGCTTAATATTTTTTACCGAAAGCGTAAAGGAGGACACACATATGAAAGTAGTAATTATCGGAGGCGTTGCCGGCGGAGCGACTGCGGCGGCAAGAATCAGAAGGCTTGACGAGAAAGCGGAGATTATCATTCTGGAAAGATCCGGATTTGTCTCGTATGCAAACTGCGGACTTCCGTACTATATAGGAGGATTGATAAAGGACGAGCACGAGCTGACCTTGCAGACCCCCGAAACATTATGGTCACGCTACAGAATAGAAGTGCGTACTCTGCATGAAGCCGTTTCGATAGACAGAGAGAAAAAAGAAGTTGCAATAAAAAAGCTTGAGACGGACGAGGAGTACCGGGAGAGCTATGATAAGCTGATACTGGCTCCGGGAGCCGTCCCGATAATTCCGGATATCCCCGGAATAAACGATTCGAGAATATACACCTTGAGAACCATAGAGGATGCGCTCCATATAAAAAACGGGGTGGACTATAACGATATCATGTCGGCGGTGGTGATCGGCGGAGGCTTTATCGGACTTGAAGCAGCGGAAAATCTTTGGAGCCTCGGTATTCATATAACGCTTGTTGACGCTGCGGATCAGGTGTTGCCGCAGTTTGACCGTGACATGGCGGGCTTTGTTCATTCTCATTTAAAGGAGAACGGCTTTGATCTTCGCCTGAACAGAACGGTTTCCGGTTTTGAAAGTGTTGAGGAAGGCATCATTGTCAATCTTGATAACGGTGACGTTATTGAAACGGATATGGTATTGATGGCGATAGGAATAACTCCCGAAAACGGACTTGCAAAGGCTGCCGGTCTTGAGCTTGGCGGCAGGGGAGCGATTAAGGTCAACAGACATATGCAGACCTCGGATCCGGATATATACGCAGTCGGAGACGCTGTTGAAATAAAAAGCTTTGTTACGGGAAAAAGAACCTCCGTTCCTCTTGCGGGTCCGGCGAACAAGCAGGGACGTATAGCGGCGGATAACATTGCAGGATATGACAGCAGGTACAAAGGCGCATCGGGAACATCAATAATCAAAATATACGACCTGACCGCGGCGTCTACGGGATTGAATGAAAAATGGGCAAAAGAGCTTGATATTCCTTATGAAAAGGTAATTCTTTCACCTCCGTCCCATGCGGCATATTATCCCGGAGCACATCTTATGACGATGAAAGTGCTGTTTAACATAAACACATGGAAGATAATCGGGGCACAGGTTATCGGATATGACGGGGTTGATAAGCGAATAGATGTTCTTGCGGCTGTTATGCAGTCCGGCGGTGATATCGTTACGCTCAAGGATATTGATCTTGCATATGCGCCGCCGTTTTCTTCGGCGAAGGATCCGATAAACATGGTCGGATATATTTCCGAAAACGTTTTGACGGGAAAGGTTAAGCTGTTTTACTGTGAGGACATTGCAAAGCTTAAGGACAGAGAAGATATCCAGAGGATAGATGTCAGGACCGAGGAGGAACATTCATCAGGAAAGATTGACGGCTTTGACAGGCTGATTCCGATAGACGAGCTCAGAGACAGAATAAACGAGCTTGATATAGAAAAGCCGGTATATATTGTCTGTCAGTCCGGACTTCGCAGCTATATAGCTTCCCGAATACTGGCTCAGGAGGGATTTGATTGCTACAGCTTTGCCGGCGGATACAGGTTCTACGAATGCTTCAGAAAGGATAGATTTGACAAGGAGGGTCAGCTTGACTGCGGAGTTTATATTTAAGGCAACATAACAAGAATTACGGCGTTGGTCTTGCTTAACGCTGAAGCAGAAAGCTGTATAAGCAGCGAATACCGTACCGGTAATTGAGACATTACAGGATTTTAATATCAAAAATTTTCTGATATTCAGGGAATAGAATACACAAAAAAGGCTGTCGCATCTCTGCGACAGCCCTTGATCTTTGATTATTCCTTATACGTTTTCCTTGCCGTACTTCTTTACCATAGCCATCTTCATTACAAAGAGGAATGCAAGAGTAAGAACGATGCCGATAGGAAGAACGATGTATGCCTTCTGAACGAAGCCCGAAACAATGTACATTACGAACGAGATAGCCGCAACGGATATCGCATACGGGAGCTGAGTCGAAACGTGGTTGAGGTGGTTGCACTGACCGCCTGCCGAGGACATGATAGTCGTGTCGGAAATCGGTGAGCAGTGGTCGCCGCAAACAGAACCTGCAAGGCAAGCAGACATACCGATTGTCTGAATTGCGCCTGACGGGAAAATTGCGATAACGATCGGGATAAGGATACCGAATGTGCCCCATGATGTACCTGTTGCGAAGGAGATAAAGCATGCAACGAGGAATATGATAGCCGGAAGGAAGTTCTGGAAATCACCTGCAACGCTTGTCATAACATCGGCAACGAACGGCTTTGCACCGAGAACCGCTGTCATGTTCTTAAGCGATGTTGCAAAGGTAAGAATGAGGATCGCAGGAACCATGGCAATGAAGCCCTTGGGAATACACTCCATAGCTTCCTTGAACGAAACAAGCTTTCTTGCGCAAAGGTAAACGATTGTGAATACAAGAGCGATAATGCTGCCCCACGGGAGACCTATCGAAGCGTCCGTGTTGGAGAAAGCATCGACAAAGTTGCTTCCGTCGAAGATTCCGCCGACATAAACGAGAGCGAATATGCAAACTGCAATAAGGACGGCGATCGGGAGAACAAGGTCAATAACCTTACCGTTTGATGACGGATTTTCTTCCTCAACCTCAGCCTTGTCGCCGCAGGTGTAAAGATCGCCCTTAGTCTTGGCATTGAACTCGTGAATTCTCATCGGACCGTAGTCAAATTTCATGAGCGTGATGCCGATGATGAATACGAAAGTAAGAAGCGAATAGAAATTGAACGGAATAGCTCTGATGAAAAGAGCGATACCCTGACCGTCCTCAGCATATGAAGAAACGGCAGCCGCCCATGAGGAAATCGGAGCAATCATGCAGACCGGAGCCGCTGTTGCGTCGATGAGGTATGAGAGCTTAGCCCTCGAAACGTTATGACCGTCGGTAACGGGACGCATAACGGAACCAACCGTAAGGCAGTTGAAATAGTCATCGATAAAGATGAGAACACCGAGAGCAAAGGTAGCGAGCATTGCGCCTGCTCTTGTCTTGATGTGCTTCTGTGCCCATCTGCCGAAAGCGGCGGAACCGCCTGCCTTGTTGATAAGGGCAACGACAACACCGAGAACAACGAGGAAAATGAAGATACCCGCAGTGCCGGAAACGGCGCCGATAAGTCCGTCATTGACAAGGATATCCATTGTCTTGGTGAATTTGAAGTCCGAGCCGAGAATTGAACCGGCAAGGATACCGACAAACAATGAGCTGTAAACTTCCTTGGTGATAAGAGCAAGTGCGATAGCGATTACCGGGGGAACAAGAGCCCAATAGGAAGCTCTGACTTCACCTTCGCCTCCGCAGGTTTCGCATTCAACCTGCTCAACAATTCCTGTGCCATTGCAGTCGGTACACTTTACTGTTGAAAGTGAACCGCCCGAGATCTTGGCGAAAACAAGTACTGCGACAATAACAACGCAGGCGATCGCCAAAATGATTTTCTTGGATTTTTTCACAATAAACCCTCCTGAATTAAAATAAAAAACGACATGGTTCCGTACATTCATACCAACCATGTCATAACGACTATTACTACATGACAGCACTCCACATACAAGTTGTGACAGTCCGTTACATATTCTGCAACGTCCCAGCTATGGTTCACAAGGCAGTTTCCCACGCTTCGGCGGTCAGTCTTTTCACTTTCTGAGTTGCCTTCCCTGCGAAAGTTACTTGTAAAGCACCGCGCCTCCATCATCCTGAGTTATTCTCAGAACCATATTCTGTTTTTAACAATCGGATTATATCACTATTATCTTACAATGTCAACATTTTGCAACAAATTCTTAATAAATTATTCTTATTTCTTTTGAGATAAAGGAAAAAAACATAAAGAAGCAATGATTTTGTAACGTAAAGTACGGATGATATTTTCATTTAATACATAGATCCGATTGAGCTGAATTGATTCGGATATTTGGAGATAGGGGAGAAGCTGAAAAAAGCACTTCCGAAGAAGTGCTTTTCATGGAGGCGCCACCCAGATTTGAACTGGGGAATCGGAGTTTTGCAGACTCGTGCCTTACCACTTGGCTATGGCGCCGAATATAAATGTGAGCCGAAACTCACTATGTAAAAAGTTTTAAGGCTCTCAGCAAACCTTTAACTTTAATGGAGCGGATGACGGGGCTCGCTCGGCTTCGCTCCCGCTTGCCGACACGCCCATGGTCTTTCAAACAGTTCACAGGACTGTTTGAATTCGCCTACGGCGAACCGACCTTTTCGAGCCCTTGAGGGCTTCTGCTTCTAAATGGAGCGGATGACGGGGCTCGAACCCGCTACCTCCACCTTGGCAAGGTGGCGCTCTACCAGATGAGCTACATCCGCAAATGGTGCCTTCGGTCGGAATCGAACCAACGACACGAGGATTTTCAGTCCTCTGCTCTACCAACTGAGCTACAAAGGCATAGCCTAAAATAGGCTGGCGACCTGGATGGGGTTCGAACCCACGACCTCTAGCGTGACAGGCTAGCGTTCTAACCAACTGAACTACCAGGCCATATGTGGTGGGAGTTACAGGGCTCGAACCTGTGACCCTCTGTTTGTAAGACAGATGCTCTCCCAGCTGAGCTAAACTCCCATTCTTAAACAAATGTCCGCGATTTCGTTATCGCTTGACTATTATATCACAGCAGCCGTGATTTGTCAACAGTTTTTTTTGAACTTTTTTTTATTCTTGCGAAAGGCAGACCTTTTCCGCAGCATTATAAAAGAAAAAACGGACGTAAAACCTTACATCCGCGTATCTTTGCAATGCCGGATATAATCAGCCTAATACCAATAACGTGTCGAATAAAGCATTCCGATCGCCGCGCTGTAAATGAAGAAAAGCAAAAACGAAAGAACAAGACCGACAATGGAAACAACAAGTCCCGCAACGGCAATGCCGGACGACACGCCTGCGGCTCTTGCCTTTTTCATGGAAATTGCGGAAAGAATGATTCCGGCAATACACATCAAAAGACATACCGTATTTACATACGGAATCCAAAACAGGCAGCAGCTTACTATTCCCATAACAAGAGCAGCTACGCCCATACCTCTGCCGGAATTGGAAACAGGCTGTTGATATACCGGTTGTTGATATACGGGCTGCTGATATACAGGCTGTTGATAAGCGGGCGCAACAGGTTGTTGAGCAGGCTGAACGGGCGGTTCGGCAACACTTGCCCCGCAGTTTGTGCAGAACAATGCCCCGTCCGTTATCTGCTCGCCGCAATTTTTACAAAACATAACATACCTCCGACATTTTTTTACAGTATACCATTAAATATTAAAACTGTCAATATCGCAGAGGGCA
>ERZ791603.86-NODE-86-length-76688-cov-9.053032_pt1 | contig 76688 bp, 99 predicted proteins | sample MGYA00509966_ERZ791603 | MGnify/ENA primary metagenome ERZ791603 (study PRJEB30046, sample SAMN00791931) | human gut metagenome | study: EMG produced TPA metagenomics assembly of the A metagenome-wide association study of gut microbiota in type 2...
CAGCCGTCGCGCGGGCGGCGGCTTCGTCCGCTACCGCGTCCGCGCCCGCCTTCAGCGTTTCGTCGATCGTCTGAAACGCGGCGTTGAAGTCGTCCATCTTGACGAAATCGTCCTTTTCCCACCGGGGGAGCTTGTAATTTGTCGTTTTTTCCATGTTCTCTTCTCCTTTTCAGTCTCGCAGGGCAAAAATTTTGCCTTACAGCTTTAGGCTGTAAGGCATCGAAAGTGAGACGAGCCGGTGCAACGCGGGGAAAATTTTTCCGCGCTTGACAAGCCGCCGATTTAGCTTATAATAAAAGTAACAAGGGCGCTGTTGCAGTGACGGTCAGCCCTCGTTAATTAGCTAAAGTATTTCTACGTTAACCGCTCGGGGCCAGCCGAGCGGTTAACACGCTTTTGGGGCTATGTAAGCCATGATCACAAGGATCATGGCGAGACAAAAAAGAAAACGCAGCGCATTTTCTTTTCCCATCCGCATCACCCCCTTTCGCAAGGGAGTGGCTAACCGCCGTCTGCAACAGCGCCTTGCCCGCATTTTACCTGATTTGCTCTTTTTTGTCAATTTTCTCCAAATAGTTACAAATGGGAACAAAACCGCGAAAAGCGTAGTCAAAAGAAGTGAACTCTGCTATAATAGCCCCGCAGCTTTGAGAGAAGGAGATTTGACATGAAACGTTTTTTGGCGCTGCTGCTCAGCGCGCTCATGGTGCTGTCGCTGCTGACCGCCTGCGGCAGCAAATCCGACGAGACCACCCCCGATGACCCGAACACCGACGCGGAAGTGCCGGCGGACGGCGGCGATGCGTCCGACCCGAACGCCGACCCCTACGACGCCGTGCGCAATTACTGGTCCGAGGATCAGCTCACGCAGGCGTGGGGCCCCGATCAGGTGGTGGAGCACCTCTTTTTCCATCCGATCATCGCCTATCCGCAGTGGGCCTTCCACGACTGCAACGCCAGCCAGGACCAGCGCTACGGGCTGGACGATTGGATGGTCACGGTCGACGAATACAACAAAATTTTGCAGTCCGTATACGATAAGGGCTACATTTTGGTCGCCATGGAGGACGTGTGGAGCGAGGTGACGGACGAATCCGGCACGCATATGGTGCGCAACACCCTCATGCTGCCCGAGGGCAAAAAGCCGCTCGTCATCAGCTTTGACGACGTGAACTACTACCCCTATATGCTCGATGAGGGCTTCACGAGCAAGCTCGTCGTGGGCGAGGACGGCGAGATCTGGGCGCAGTGCACCGATCCCTACACGAACGAAACGTTTTTGACGAAGGAGCTCGACGCGACACCGATTCTGGACCAGTTCGTCTACGAGCACCCCGATTTTTCGCTGAACGGCGCGAAGGCCATCTTCTCGCTGACGGGTTATCAGGGCATTCTCGGCTACCGCACACAGGATGACCGCGACATTGCCGCCGACAACTATGTCTCCGTCATAGAAAACAACTGCCTGGCCGGGAGCAATCGCACGCTGAGGTGTTTCAAAATCGACGCTGACGTTTCCGTTTTCGAGCGGAGTAATCACGGCGTCGGTCTCCTTTTGCCTGTATCTGACCTTTGCCTTGACCTTCATCGGCTCGGTGAGCTTTTCAATCGAAATGAAGTTCAAATCCGTTGCTTCAAGGTGATTAGAGAACAAATCGTCATTTGACCCAAGAACGACCTGATTTTTCGCAAGATCCTTGCTGACAACATAGTACGGCGCTTTCGCCGCAATGCCCAAGCCCTTGCGCTGACCGATTGTGTAGTTAATTATGCCCTTGTGCTTGGCAATGAAATTGCCGTCACGGTCAACAAAATTACCCTCGTTGAACCTGAATCCGCACCAATTCTCAATGAAGTGGGCATAGTCGCCGTCGGGAACGAAGCAAATATCCTGGCTGTCGTGCTTATCTGCGTTGACAAAGCCCTGCGCTTCGGCGATTTCCCTCGCCTCATGCTTGGTCATTCTGCCGAGCGGAAAAAGGATTCTGCTGAGCTGATCCTGCGTGAGCGAATACAAAACGTAGCTTTGATCCTTTGTGTCATCGGTCGCCTTGCGCAGTATCCAGCGCCCCTTTTCTTCATCGTACTCGTTAATAGCGTAGTGACCCGTTACAACATAATCAAACTGCAATTCCTTTGCTCTGTGCATTAGCTGATCAAACTTGATATATCTGTTGCAGTCGATGCACGGGTTCGGCGTTCTGCCGTTGCGATATGCTTCAACGAAGCGTTCGATAACCTGCAATTTAAAATTGTCGGTATAATTAAAAACATAATAAGGTATGCCGAGCCTGTTTGCAACGCTCCTTGCGTCCTCAACGTCGTCGAGTGAGCAGCAGGTCTTTTCTTTTTTTATACCGATATCCTCGTTGTTGTAAAGCTTCATTGTAACACCGATCGCTTCATAGCCCTGTTGAGTTATCAGATAAGCAGCGACGGAGCTGTCAACTCCGCCGCTCATGGCAATCATAGCCTTTTTCATGGCTTAGCCCTCTCGGCTGCAGCCCTCGCAGCTTTCGCAGTTGCTTCCGCATTCACTGCCGAATACGTTCGGATCAAGCTCAAGACCGTTCTTGGTGTAATAATCCTTAAGAGCCGCCTTAACAGCCTGCTCGGCAAGCACGGAACAGTGAATCTTTGCCGGCGGAAGCCCGTCAAGAGCTTCAACAACAGCCTTGTTGCTGAGCTTGAGTGCGTCCTCAATCTTCTGACCCTTGATCATCTCGGTTGCAATCGAGCTTGTGGCAATCGCCGAAGCGCAGCCGAACGTGTTGAACTTAACGTCCTCGATTTTACCGTCCTTAATTTTGAGGTACATTTTCATTATATCTCCGCACTTTGCATTGCCGACCTCGCCGACGCCGTCTGCGTCATCCATTTTGCCGAGGTTTCTCGGATGCTGGAAGTGGTCCATTACCTTTTCACTGTACAGCATAGTAGTCCTCTCCTTTCATTATTCGCTCCCAAACGGGGGACATGTCACGGAGCATCGAAACGATTTTCGGAAGCTCCTCAATGATATAATCAATTTCTTCCTCGGTGTTGTATTCGCAGAGAGAAAGACGGAGCGAACCGTGAGCAATCTCGTGAGGCAAGCCGAGTGCAAGCAGAACGTGGCTCGGGTCAAGCGAACCTGAGGTACAGGCAGAACCCGAGGAACCGCAGATTCCTTTGAGGTCAAGGTGAAGCAGAAGCGACTCACCCTCGATGCCCTCAAAGCAGAAGCTAACGTTGCCGGGCAGACGGGGCGAACGTCCTCCGTTTACCCTTGAACGGGGAATGATTTCAAGGATAGTATCAATAAGCTTGTCCCTTAATTTACTGACATAGGCAATGTTCTTGTCCATGTCCTCACAGCACTTTTTGAGTGCCGCCGCCGTTGCAACAATGGCGGGAGTGTTAGTTGTGCCGGGGCGCTTATTTCTTTCCTGAGCGCCGCCCTGCATGAAGCCCATGAGGGGAACACCCTTGCGGCAATAAAGTGCACCGATTCCCTTGGGGCCATGGAATTTATGAGATGAGAACGAGAGCATATCAATGTTCTGTTGCTTAACGTTGATCGGAAGATGACCGACAGCCTGAACAGCGTCGGTGTGGAAATAAACGCCCTTTTCTTTGCAAATTGCGCCGATTTCGGGAATAGGCTGAACCGTTCCGACTTCGTTGTTTGCATACATTATTGTAACAAGGCAGGTGTCGTCTCTGAGAGCTTTTTTAAACTCGTCAAGACGAACGTAGCCGTCCTCATGAACATCAAGGTAGGTTACCTCAAAGCCTTCTTTTTCAAGCTTCATCAGCGTGTGAAGAACGGCATGATGCTCAAACGTTGTTGAAATAATGTGCTTTTTTCCTTTTTTCTCGCCGAGATGTGCGGCATTGGTGATTGCCCAGTTGTCCGCTTCGGTTCCGCCCGAGGTGAAGTAAATCTCGTTCACATCGGCGCCGATAGCGTCGGCAATGTCACGTCTTGCCTGCAAAACTGCGGCGGCAGCCTCCTGACCCATGTGGTGCAGACTTGAAGCGTTACCGTAGTTGTTTTTTAAACAATCTACCATTGCGTCAAGAGCTTCAGGGCAGAGAGCTGTTGTTGCAGCATTGTCTGCATAAACAGTTTTCATAAAAATCGCCTGACTTTCTTTTTGTTTTCTTGGATTTAAACAAAGTTGAAAGCAATGACTAAATCCTGATAATGGTATTTTAACCATTCAAACAAATTATACTATAATATAATCATTTTTGCAACTTTTCTCAGTTAGAATAAACTAACCGACGCGGGTCAAAAACTGTTAATTTTCACAATTAGTTGTAATAAAAGCGTGAAAAAGCGGAGAAAAGGAGAATCATATATACAATGCGGTTTTGTCGGTACAAGTATGCAAAAAGCGCTATACATATTAAACAGAAAATCCGAAATAAAATTATAATCGTGAACAAAATCAATAACATTGTGAACAAAATTAACAAAAACCGTTGACAAAGAACAAATGTTCATATATAATGAAATTACGGATTAGCAAAAAGGGAAGCTGATCCGGGAACTTTGAACGTTCATTTCCGAAAAAATGATGCTATGGTAAGTCGTTAACAATGACTGTTGAAGTCTGTTTTTGACTTTATCAACGATTCCGATTTTTATTGTCGGAGCTAATCCTAACGGCGCAAAATGCCGTTGGCAATAAATATCAATATGCGGTTATTTTTAACGACTTTTAAAAATATATTTTAAAAGGAAGAAAAGCAATGTTTATTGATATTACAGAAAGAAATTTTAATACTACAAAAGAGATTTGGGAAAATAACGGAATAAAAACTTATGACGTTTCGCTTAATAAAAGTTGTATGTTCTCATGGAATTTTCTTTTTGATAATTGTGAATTTAGCAATTTTAGAAGAATTTTCAGCAAAAAGCGTATATATCTTGTACAAGGAAATGATGGGAAAAAATCTACATACCGTTTTCACAATTGTAAAGCCTATTACGGTATAGAAGAACCTATTGGCAACAATGATGTGCCAGATGACGGTTTCTACTTCATAAATAATGGTGGTGCAAATCTTTTTATATCAGGTAGTTATGATTGCTATACATCTTTTAATGTGCCTGATAATATAAAGAGTCATAACGGAACAGTAGTGGACTGATGAATTAGTTCATTATTGCTAAATAAACAGTTAAGGATGGGATTCAATATGAAAAAAAGAGTGAGAATTATATTGGTTATCATTGTAATTTTTGTAATGATAACAACCAACGTCTATGCTTACGATTATCCGACATATGACGTAACACTCAACAGCGGCGATGTCGTTAAGGCGTATCAATACTCTGAGGAAAGATTTAACGGAGAATATGATCCGGAGTTTAAGTGCGTAAAAACGGTAACTATAAACGCATTGGGAGAAGAACCGATTGTAATAAAAGAATCTGCTTTTTCCGGCAGTGTTACGAGGCAAGTTGAGAGCCTTATAATAAACGGAACAGGTAAAATCATTCTCAGTTCTTTTGCGTTTAGCTACACGGGCATTACCGATATTGATATCCCATCCAATGTAGTTTTTGAAAGCGGTGCAGAGTGTGTATTCGAAGCAAGCTTTTTGAGAAGGGCGACAATTCGAAGCGATTTGTGCCCGGCAATGTTTCAGGAGTGCTATTCTTTAAACTACGTTAATTTTTTAAACCCAAACATTAAAAAAATACCCGCTAACTGTTTTGATACCTGCGGTCTTCTTAGTATTACTATTCCGTCTTCGGTTACCGAGATTGAGGACGGAGCATTTTACTCAACTTTTTATCTTGAAAGAGTGAATTTGAATGAAGGCTTGGAAAGCATTGGTAACAGAAGCTTTGAAAACAGTAATTCTATAAAAGAATTGAAATTCCCTTCGACTTTAAAAAGTATAGGTGAAAAAAGTTTCTATGAAACTTCAAGTTTGGTGAAGTTAGAATTAAACGATGGCTTGGAGACTATTGGTGAAAATGCTTTTCTTGGTTGCCGTTCGCTTAAATCTGTTACAATACCTGCTTCTGTAACTTCTATCGGGGAAAAAGCGTTTGGGTATTATACTACAGAAAAAAACGAGTATAAGAAATATGACGGCTTCACAATCTACGGCTACAGAGGAACGGCGGCGGAAACATATGCGACCGAAAACGGATTTACGTTCATTCCGCTTGATTCCGTAAGCTCGGTTATGGGAGTGACATATACTCCGTCATGGAGCAGTGTAAATGACTACAGCTTTTCGGTTGACGGCAGGCCCTTAAAGCTCCAGGTTATAGAAGCAACGGGAGCGACAAGAACGTTTTCGAGACACGCAAGCAATGTTGTTATAAAGGCTTATGACGAGCAGGGCAATGAGGTTCACGATACTTCGGCGGATCTCGCATATGAGGTTTGGACGGTCAAGACAAGACTCACACCGAACAGCAACTTAAAAATTCATGCAAAGTACGACAACGTTTGGGAAGATCAAACGTACGATTTCAGCGTATCGACGCTTTATTCGGATACAACACTGAAATCTGCGGAGCTTGCCGAAACGAGCGGCAAGCAAAGCGCCGTTGACTGCAAAATTGTTACAGGCTCGGGTGTAAACAAGGTTCGCATTGAGTACGAGGACGGAATGACAACAACCGTCAATTCGTCAATGGCAGTGCTCGACGAAACAAACATGACATATACCTACAACCTTTCCGTAAAAACGCGCCACATCGGCGAAAACAGCTTCAAGGTCTATATCAAAACCCCGACCGACGGCTGGAAATATGCAACAACGTTGACCTATACGGTTGAGTAAAAAGGGTTGTTAATTAAGGGGAGACTGAGCATGAAAAAATTTTGGCTAAAAACAATGGCGATCGTTATTATTATCAGTATGTTGTTGAGCGTAAATACTTTCGCTCATTCTTTGGAGTACATTGACGTTGTCCTCAACAGCGGAGATGTTGTTGAAGAGGAACAATATTATGTCGGTCGGAGTGAAGAAAATCACCCCAATTATGACCCGAACTTTAAAGATGTAAACAAGGTTACATTTAATGCGTTTGGCTCCGAGCCGATTATAGTTAAAAACTCCGGTTTTTCAGGGTGCATTGCTCCTTGTACCGTGAATGAAATTGTATTTAACGGAACAGGTGACATAATACTCGGCTCAAGGGCGTTTGCTATTACCAATATAACCGATTTGAATCTTCCCTCAAATATTAAGTTCGAGGATGGGGCTTGTGATGTTTTTTCTGAAAGTAAAGTGAAAAATGTTACAATCGGTTGCTCTATGTGTGAGAGCATGTTTTATGGATGTAATTATCTTGAAAACGTAACCTTTACAGCAGATAATGATATTAACGAAATTCCGAAAGCTGCTTTTGAACTTACAGTAGGTTTGAAAAAAATTGAAATTCCTTCCTCTGTTAAGAAAATCGGCGATTCAGCCTTTGATTTGTCCACTGTTTCGGAAATAAAGTTCAACGAGGGACTTGAAACTATTGGCAATTTGGCTTTTAATACTTGGGGAAGTTTTGAAAAAATTACATTACCTTCGACAGTTAAATCTATCGGCGAAGAGTGCTTCAATTCATATAAACCTTACTTGATAGAGTTAAACGACGGTCTTGAACGTGTCGGCAAACAAGCTTTTATATGCAATTTTGCCAATCAATCTGTCAAAATACCTGCTTCAGTAACCGAAATCGGAGAAAAAGCCTTTGGTTATTCTGATAGTGGCAAAAAAGCCGAAAACTTCACAATCTACGGCTACAGAGGAACGGCTGCGGAAACGTATGCAAACGAAAACGGCTTCACGTTCATTCCGCTTGATTTGGTTGAATTTGAACGATTTGAAGATACAACGTCTACCTCGCCTGTATATGATGTTACGGTACATTCAGGAGCAGTAGTGGAAGAACGTCAATATGCAGAGCTGTATGAGGAGTGGTCGGAGGATCATTATTGGATCAACAAACTGACATTTGACGCAAGAGGAGTTGCTCCGATTACAATTAACGATTACGGTTTCGCAGGGGCAAACGGCGCTCCCGGTTATATAAGAACAATTGATTTTATCGGTTCGGGAGATGTTGTTTTTGGCTCACAGGTTTTTAATTTTACGGGAATTGAAAGCTTGACTTTGCCTGCAAATGTAAAATTCAAAGACAATGCAGAAGGTATTTTTACCTCCTGCCTGAGGCTTAAAACGGCTGACATATACTGCGATGTTGTGCCTAAAATGTTTGATGATTGCAACAGCCTGGAAACAGTGAATTTTAAAGGAAATACAACATCAATTCCGTATGCGGCATTCAGAAATTGTAACATAAAGAGGCTTGATATTCCTTCATCTGTTAAATCTATCGGCGAAGAGGCTTTCTTTGGAAGCTACCAGATGGCAGCAGTAACTCTCCGCAGCGGGCTTTCTTCAATCGGCGCGAAAGCCTTTTATGATAATAATTTTAAGTTTGTTATAATTCCTGCTTCAGTAACCTCGATAGGCGAAAAGGCTTTCGGATATATTTCCGATTCTAAGACGATTGACGGCTTCACAATCTACGGCTACAGAGAAACAGCGGCGGAAACATATGCAAACGAAAACGGCTTCACGTTCATTCCGCTGGATTCCGAAAGCTCGGTTAAGGACGTGACATATACCCCGTCATGGAGCAGTGTAAATGACTACAGCTTTTCGGTTGACGGCAGACCCTTAAAGCTCCAGGTTATAGAAGCAACGGGAGCAACAAGAACGTTTTCGAGACACGCAAGCAATGTTGTTATAAAGGCTTATGATGAGCAGGGCAATGAGGTTCACGACACTTCGGCTGATCTCGCATATGAGGTTTGGACGGTCAAGACAAGACTCACACCGAACAGCAACTTAAAAATTCATGCAAAGTACGACAACGTTTGGGAAGATCAAACGTACGATTTCAGCGTATCGACGCTTTATTCGGATACAACACTGAAATCTGCGGAGCTTGCCGAAACGAGCGGCAAGCAAAGCGCCGTTGACTGCAAAATTGTTACAGGCTCGGGTGTAAACAAGGTTCGCATTGAGTACGAGGACGGAATGACAACAACCGTCAATTCGTCAATGGCAGTGCTCGACGAAACAAACATGACATATACCTACAACCTTTCCGTAAAAACGCGCCACATCGGCGAAAACAGCTTCAAGGTCTATATCAAAACCCCGGCCGACGGCTGGAAATATGCAACAACGTTGACCTATACGGTTGAGTAAATCAAAGAAAAAGCTATAATTCGCAATCAACTATTTTGATAATTGCGAATTATAGCTTATTTTTTAGACCATCATACTTTATTTGTCAAACGACGGGTTGAATGCATAAAAATTCTTTGAATTGAGTTTATCCGTTGCAATTCTCAACCCTTCACCGAAGCGCTGGAAATGAACGATTTCTCGTTCGCGCAGGAATTTGATTACATCTCTAACATCGGGATCGTCAACAAGGCGAAGAATGTTGTCATAAGTCAGCCTTGCCTTCTGCTCGGCAGCCATGTTTTCCATGAGGTCGGCAATGGTGTCGCCTGTTGACTGCATTTCTGCGGCGGACCATGGCAAACCGCTTGCCGCTGTCGGATAAACACCTGTTGTGTGATCGACAAAATAGGTGTCAAAGCCACCGCGTTTGATCTCGTCATACGAAAGGTTCCTTGTCAGCTGGTGGACGATCGCTCCGATCATTTCAAGGTGCCCGAGCTCCTCTGTGCCAATATCCGTCAGCAATCCTTTAAGCTCGGGATAGGGCATAGCAAAACGCTGACTGAGATATCTCAGCGAAGCTCCCAACTCGCCGTCCGGACCGCCGTACAGTAAAGGAATATAACTTTATGTGTGAAAGAAAAAAACAAGTCTTTTCTTTGATTTTTCGTACACGATTTTGGCAATAACGGTACGTAGGGTTTCATTTTTGGCTTTTTCGCTTACCGATGCATCTGTGACTGTTCGTAAAACCTGACGTATTCTTTCGCTGAATTCATCAACGTCGATTTCTTCAGCTTTATGTGAATTTCGCTCACTTTCAAGTTGCTTTATTGCTTTTGTGATTCTTGCCTTATTCTCACGGTACTCATCGACGGTATCTATTTCGGCGAGGAAAGCCTCTTTTGCTCTTGCAAGCCTTGCATATTCCTTTTTAATTAAAGTATCGTAATCGACGGTCTGAGTGATATTTTCGGCAGGTACAAAATTGAATTGCTTGTTATTGACGAGCCTTTCAAGGTTGGCTATTACGAGCTTATTTGCCTTGCTTATTGACAGGCAGTGAGAAGTTACACACTTGCCCGTACCTTTGGTGTAAGCGTAACATTGCATTGACGGGCAGGACGTACCGAGCATTGTCAATGTAGCTCCGCACTCGCAGCGCATAAGACCTTTTAACATCCATTCTACCTGCTGATCGGGTCGCTGATTCTTGCCGTACATTGTTTGTATCTTTGTCAGTTTTGCCTGGGTAGCGTCCCACACCTCCTGAGAGATAATCGGCTCATGAATACCGTCTACAATTACGGTACTCGGATTTGAGAAGTCTCTTAATGAGCTTGCACGGCCGTCGGTAGACCAACGGATTTTACCGACGTATACGGGATTATAAAGAATATATCTGATAGTCCGAGCTTCGAACGGATTTCCCCTGTGGGTCCTGAGACCTTTTGCAGCACATTTCAGAGCGATTTGACGCATTGGCAAACCGCTGAGGAAGTCGTTAAATATCTCTATAATGTGCGGCGCTTCGTCGGAATTTATGATATATTTGCCGTCCTGTATGTCGTAACCGTATGCCGGAGGACATAAGGCTTCACCTCGTGAGAGCTTTTCAGTCATTCCACGCTTTACTTCTGTGGAAAGATTTATGAGGTAATATTCGTCCATCCACTCAATAATGCGCTCAATCAGATCACCGAAAGGGGAGTCGATAATCGGCTCCGATATACTGATGACCTGTATGCCTTTTTTACGTAGAATGTTCTTGTAAACAATGCTTTCCTCTTGGTTTCGGGCAAATCGTGAGAATTTCCATACAAGAATGGCGTTGAACGGAGGCTCTTTCTCTTTGGCAAGAGCGATCATACGGTTGAATTGTGTCCGCTTGGTAGCCGTCTTTGCGCTGATACCGTCATCGAAGAAAATAAGCTCTTCCGGCACTTCAATATTATTTTTCTTTGCATATTCTCTGATGAGCTTCTTCTGAGAATCGGGAGAATATTCGTCCTGACGCTCGGAGGAAACTCTGATATATGCAGCTGCTGTTGTCATAAAAAACACCTGCTTTATTTTTGAGTAAATTAAACTTGCAAAAACGAAGCAGATGTGATAATATATTTACGCAATCTGCTCCTTTTTAATGTGTATGTGTGTGGATTGTATCTTTTGCCGTTCGGTGTTCCAGCGCCGAGCGGCGTTTTATTTTAGTTTTCGAGGTTATGTATTGCACTTGCGATTTTGTGAGCGTGGAGATCCATTTTATCTTCTTCGGTATTTTCAATTTGTGCCATTATACTGTTTCTGAATCCCTGCGGGTCATTGACATATTTTATACTGTAAAGACCGCTTGCAGTTGTAACATTAACTGTGCCATACTTAAAAATTTTACCCCAAAAACCTGTTGCTACCTGAACATTCTGAATTTGCTTAAGGGGGGAGCTGAGTTCCGTGGTCTTTATTATACCTGTCTTAGCAACAACCTTCTTATTTGTTACAGCAAATTCATTGAAGAAGTGATATAAAAAACCTCTAATATCAACGATTGCACCAACTAAAATGCCGCTAAAAAGAATTTTAAAGAAAAATCCAATGCCGTCGGAAGAAACGGAAGAAATAGCAACAAGCAGAAAAATCAGCGCAACAATTATACCCGGAACAAATAAAATGTTGCTGAACTTTGCCTGTTTAATGATCTTCTCGTTTGCTGTTAAGCTGTTTTGTACATAATTTTTCATCTTTTTTGATCTCCTTAATCTCAATTATTTATTTATCACACCGCTATGCGGGTATGAACTAAGCAAATCAAATCCGCTTTTACTCCAGTAAATTTAATTCACATAAGCGCATGTCAAGTAATTTCAATTTTATTATTCTTGCATGTTGCAATATAGCTCAGTTTTGTGAATCTATCTTTTATTTCAATATCAAATTCCTTTTTAGAGAACGGAACACCGTTAATTTTTAATCGTACCTTATGTGTGCCTGAGCACAAAGTAAATGTATCAGCTTCGCCATTTGAAATTGAACCACGATCTATCTTATCTATATTAACGTTGATACTTGCTTTTTTGTTATAAAATCTTCCGACAGTAACCATAATTGAAAGGTTCGGTTCTTTTACGATTTTATTTAATTTCTCCATTGCGTTCCGTGCAATCTCGTTATCAAAATCTAAGTCTAAAACACGATTGTAATAGATCTCTGCTCCGTCGGTGTCACCTCTTTGCATATACTCGGAAGCCCTGCGAAGAAGATTATCAATTTCACCGGAATGGTCAACGCCAACATTTCCACGATGTTCGACGACTACCTTTTCCTGCACAATTTTTGTGCCGCAATAGGAACAGAAGCCAAATTCTCTCGAATCATCCAACTGAACCTGTGCGCCGCATTGCGGACAAACCATCGGAATAAATCCCATTTTTAACACCCTTTCAATTAAAGTCATTTATCACACCGCAAGGCGGTTATGAACTAAGTAAATCAAATCCGCTTTTATGTATGACTATATAGTACTATGCTCCTTTATGAAGTTTTCAAGCATTTTATAATCATCCTCATATATCTCATCTGTTGGAATTTTACTTTGAGGTTGATTAACATTCAATGCTTTAATTTTATCTTCAATTTTTAAGTAAGAAGCTGATTTTGCTCTTTTTGCTCGTGTATATGAAGCCAAAGATTTTGGAGCTAATTCCGGATAAAGGAATTTGAGCTTTAAGTATTCTTCTTTATTAATTGGCTTCTGTTCATCTTTCAAAAGAGATTCACGTGCCTCACAATAGCTTTTTTGAGCTTCTTCCGATCGAGAATCTTTTAATTCTCTATAAGTTGATGCTATTGTAGGGGTACGTTTTCCAAGCCAATATATGCTATCGTCAAATTTTTCACTATATGGCGCTATTCCAACATTACAACCTATGTGAAAAAATCCGCAGTCTTTATATTTTTGCGGAAGAGGGGGAAAGACTGGGCTTTTTCCAGAGATGCTATAGACACGACCTGAAAAAATTGCACAGTTAGGACAACATTGTTCTCCATATAAATTAAAACTGATTAAATCAGTTTTTGTTGAATATTCCGCCAAACGCTCTTTGCCTAAGATGGTTAAATCAGTTTTAGATGTCGAAAATACTGTTTTTTTTAGCATATCCTTTACTGCATCACCTTCATCAAGTTTGCCGTCTTCGTATAGCCAAAACACTAATCTCATATAGTCTTTTTCTTGCCATCCAATGTGGGAGTACGGCATTATTTGGACAGCTTTATACAGCAAAACAACAGATAAATCATGCTGACCTCTTTCTCGGAGGTTGGACGCACACATTCTTAAAAGATAATCCATCGAAAATACAGTTTCTTGTTCTAAAGAGAATGCAGGAATGGGTATTTTTGCAATACTACTTTTGCTTGTTAAATCATAGAATACTCCATCTGAATAAATTTTAGTTGCTTGATATGCAACATCTCTATCATCGTATAGAGACTTATCTGTGTGACGTGGAGAAACATTGTACAAATATCCAGATTTAAAAAAAGCAGTCTTTACACTTTCTTTCATATCTTCCGAGGAAAGAATGCATTTTTCAATTCCCTCAAATGGTCTAATGTGATCTGTTCTATTGCACTTATTTATAAATGCTTGAAAATCGGCTTGTGACATTTGTGTCCGGATACTTTCTGATGGATAATTATTCTCAGAAAGATTACACGTTGTAAATATTAGATTGGAATCTATTTTAGATATATCGTTGTTAGTGGGTTGTGCATCTTTACAGTCTTTTGAATGGTAATCTGCTTTCTTTCTAACTGCTATGAATATACCGAACGAAGTAGAAACAAATATAAAAGAAAGAAAAACTGAAACAAAAGTTAATTTTAGATTGCCATGACCAATAATTAAACCTATAACTATGCTAAATAAAGTAACGGCTAAAAAAGCGTTATCACCACACAGAAAGTTAGAAATCGCAGTAAAAACAGATTTATTCTTATTCCCGTTTTTGTTCATTTTTGTTCCTCTTAGCTTAATCATTATAATAATTAACTGCCTTGATTATAAATTCCTCGGTAACATTAAAATACTCAGCCAAATCCCAAGGGTCGGTGTAACCTTGTTCAAATGCGGCTTGTAGCTCGTCCTTCGGGATGAGCTTTTTTATTGCCCATTTATCAGCCTTGTACTCGGATTTTGCTTTGATATCAAAATCCGAATATCTGTTATAAAAGCTCCCTGTAACGCAATGACCGAGCTCATGAGCTAATCGTATTTTCTCATCTTTGGAGGAATTAAGTCCGAAGGGATCAATAGCAACTGCACAAGAACCGTTATTATTCATCAATGATAAAGAGTGTGTTTGCGGCAAATCAAAGGAATAAACGGGTATATGTTCCGCATCGGCGAGTTGGTACAACTCTAATAACTCCATTATTTATTCTCCCTTTGTTTTACATATTCGGCAAAGCGCTTGACTTCTTCATACATTTCATCTGTTATATTGTCCGCACCGTCAAAGAGGGCGAAGCGAATATCGTCGTCTGTAATTTGGGGCTTTGCTCCTCTTCCTAAAAGCTCATCAACAGTGACATTAAAGTATTCAGAGAGCTGCAAAAGCGTTTCATAGCTTGCTTCTCTTTTATCGTTTTCATAATTACAGTATGCTTGTCGGCTTATTCCAAGATAATCAGCAACATCTTGCTGGGATAATCCTTTTGATTTTCTTATTTTCATAAGGGCTTCCATGTAATCACCTCTACCTGTATTATAGCAACAATATGAAACGTGTCAAGACTATGCAACAAAATGAAACATAATTTTGTGCAAACTAACAAAAATCAAATAATTAGCAACAGAATGTTGACAATAGTAATAACGTGATGTATAATAGTGTCAACGAAATGAAACGTTGGAGGTGATAAACTTGAGAGCATATCTCGTTGAATTAAGAAAGAAGCACGATCTTTCGCAACAGGACGTTGCTGATTATGTCGGGATTTCAAGGCAATATTACAATGCCATAGAAAACGGAATTCGTCAAAAGAAGATGGACGTTACGCTGATTACTAAATTTGCAGACTTGTTTAAAACTTCTTTACAAAGAATCTGCGACGCTGAGTCAGAGTGGCAAGACGAAAATCAGTAAACGCAAGAACAGGAGGTCACTATGAATTACCCTGAACATACACACCGCAAAAGAGGACTTCAAACGGCGCAGGTTGTTCAAGTCATACGAACCGAATCAGTAATCGGAACAGGCGAAGAAAATGACCCTTGCCGAAGAGTTGTTGAATACTTCACATTCAAAGGAAAGAAAATCGGAACGGTTGATGCACAAGATCTGTACGAAAACCATTCCGAATGGGAGTAATTATTTACGCTCAATTTTATATGCTTTTTCAACAAGTAACTCAGTATTGATATACGAAGTTATTGCATTCAAAAAGTCTTTGAGATCAGAAACATTATATTCTTCGTGTTTACGAACATAATGTGCTTCATCGTTGCCCAACCAAGCACAGCGTTCTGCAAGAACTTTTATTTTTTTATCGTCTATTTTCTGTTGAATAGCTGCATTTAAAGGCATTTTTGCTATTTTGTCTGCTTCGTTTGGCTCTTTGTATATTAAATAGTCTTTAACTAAGAATTCCAAAGCCTTTCGATATCCCAGACCACAAACGGTGTTTAGACCATGACATTCAGCTTCATAAGCATCATTATATGTTTCTTCAAACATCGGTGATAAAGCTCTAATGCTTTCTGGGAGATCTATTGAATGATATTCTCTCGGCACGCTGATTTTAAGCTGATATCCTTTCTCGGAAAAACGTTCTTTGTTATATATCGATAAGAACAGTTTGTTGCAATAATTACAATGATAAAGAACATATAGAAGATAGTTTTCTATGTTGTTTCCATATTGGCTATATTGAGGAAGACTGTAAGCTGCTATGCAATTACCACCGTATGAAGTGTCACAAATAGGACATTTCCTAGGATGGGATACCCATTCCTTTTCAGGTGATTTGCTTTCTACATTCATTATTGATAACAATTCTTTCATCTCATCAACTCCTTTTGGGAGAGTATATCACACTGAAAAAGAAATAGCAAGAACAGGAGGTTACTATGAATTCCGATCTACTCAAACAATTAAGAAAAGAGGCTGGATTAACTCAATCTGATATGGCGGAAAAACTGGGTTATAAACATAAGACCGGATATCAAGCACTTGAATCGGGTACGGTGAAAACGGAAGTGAATACGGCATTTAAGATTAAGGACATTTTGAAAATGAAAGATGAAGAGTTTGATGCCGTCTTTCTTGACAAGTCATTAGTTGTTGAACCGTACAATGAAATTTCCGAAGCAAAGCCTGTTGATAAAGAAACAGAGCTTGAGCAGTTTGAAACTCTGCTCCGAGAAACAAAAAAGAGCTATATACAAGGCATACAGCTCGGATTGAGTATCTCGGCATTGATTATTTCTGTTATTGCTTTATCAATGCAAATATGGAGGTAACGTATGGCACCGACAATATTATCACTGCTTATGTGGTGGGTTGCAATTATCGGCACATTGATAATGCAGCGTATAAGTCAAGCGTGGAAGGCTTATGCAATATACGCTGCGATAATAGCTACACTGTTCACTTTATTTATCCGTTGGTATTATGAGTAATTTACAGCATAACAGGACACAGTGAAAAAATTCACGGAATCAAGGAGTGTTAATTATGAAAAAGATAAATGCACTCAGAACAGCAAGAATAGGACAATTTTACACACACATACACATTAAATATATGACGAAAGGAGCGTGTTAACTATGGCCGGAGAATTGACCTGTTACAACATTCTTATTAAAGAGGATGGAACGGAAGTACCGTTCGACGATCTCACGGAAGAAGAAAGAGCGGATTTCGCCGAGCGTGCCGGTCAGAAAATGGCCGAAGCGTTTCAGGACTGGTTTTCAAGACACCCCGAAGAATTCTGAGGGGCAACACGGACAAGCATTGAGAGGAGCTTTTAAATGGAAAAGTTTATACATAAGCACATTTATTACATTGCCGCTACCTTGATTTTTTTGATAGGTCTTGTGGGCGGAATACTTATAGGAAGCATAACCGGACAAGCAGTACCCGAAAGCAAAACAACGGCAGTTTCCAATGAAGCAGATCACATTGTATCTGTTATGCTGTCGGACAAGCCGAAAAGTCTCGGAGAGTTCAAACTGACGGCATATTGCACCTGCTCGGAGTGCTGTGATGAATACGCTGACGGTTATACCGCAACAATGACCGAAGCTACGCCCGGAAGAACAATAGCAGTTGATCCCGATGTAATCCCTTACGGAACAAAGGTAATTATCAACGGTAATGTGTTTGTTGCCGAGGACTGCGGCGAAGCAATCAAGGGCAACCGAATTGATGTTCTCTGCGCTTCACACGAGCTTGCAGAACAGTTCGGTATTCAATATGCGGAGGTTTACATTGCAAACGAATAAGGCTCGCTTGAGCCTTATATGAAGGCGTAGTCAAACGGTAAGACAACAGACTTTGACTCTGTGATTGTGGGTTCAATCCCCACCGCCTTTGCCAAACCCATAGAAAACCCTCTGGATTGTTACCTCCATATATTTTTCATTCTTTCCATTTTATTAACTCAGAGGTTTGGAACGGACACCGATACAAGTACAGTAAAAAGGGCATTCGGTTGACGGCTCGGAACAGACGAGCAACACGGGAACGTAGTTCAACGGCAGAAGGTTCGCTATATGGACAGATGTGAGTTCGACTCTCACCGTTCCCGCTTGGGTGTTTTCCCATTTTTTTCTCTTTCATAAATGATGAGCCACGACGGATGTGAATATATCATTGCTCTCGGAATCCGTGCGGTGAAAATCCGCAATATTTTTAGAAAAGGAGGTCAGAACAATGCAGCTTATATCAATGGTTGAAAGAATTCTCGGAGATGAACCGGGTGTTGAAGAATTCACCGATGCTTTTAACAAGGCTCAACAGAAACTTCACAGAATTATTCAACGTGAGGGCTCCGACGGCGGACTTCGTTTCGGCGGCAGTTATTTCGCACAGCTTATAGCCGAGCAGATAACAGAAAAAAGAGCCTCTGATTTAACAGAAGCTCTCTACAAAAGCAAAAGGCGCACTGCTCACACAGATACGCCCCACATCACATTGACTATTGTATCACTTAATGAACGATAAGTCAAGTAAAGAAAGGATGAAAATTTTGTCAGAAGTAATTGAAACCACAGCGGAACAGATTGTTGATGTTCCGACCGGTAATGATTTAATGGCGGTTACTCAGCTGCCGGTTATCACAGAACAGCTTGAAACGCTTACAAATGTAATCAAGGCGAAAGTCGATTATGCACTCAGTCTCAGCGTCACTGAAGAGTCATATCGTGAAATTAAGAGCATAAGAGCCGATCTGAACGCAGATTACAACGACCTTGAACAGCGCAGAAAAGCGATCAAAAAGGCTATCAATGCACCGTATGAGGCATTTGAAGATGTCTACAAGAGATGTGTTACACAAAACTTTAAGCCTGCAATTGACGAGCTGGGTTCCCGTATTTCAGAGGTTGAAGCAGGTTTAAAGGAAGAAAAGAAGCAGAAGGTTCTGCAATATTTCAATGAGTATTGCGAGTACAAAAACATTGATTTCGTTTCGTTCGATTCGCTGAGATTAAAAATCAATATGTCGGGCAGTTTGAAATCTCTTAAAACTGCAGTTGCCGAGTTTATCGACCGAGTTTCAGATGATCTTGAAATGATTAAGGCCCAGGAGTATTCGGCAGACATTCTTGTTGAGTATAAGAAGTCTTTGAATGTGTCACAAGCAATCCTTACGGTACAGAACAGGATAAAAGCTATCGAAGCGGAAAAGGCAATGATGGCAGAGCGTGAAGCAGCTATGAAAAGCGCCGAAGAGACTGCCGCAAAGGTTGATGAAGTCCTTGAAGAAATTGAACAGGACGAAGCATTTGAGACTCCCGAACAGCTTCAGATGCCGACAGAAGAACAGGTCGAAGAAGCACCGAGGAAGAAATATACGGTTGCGTTCAAGTATTCGACATACGACCTCAATTCAATCAGAGAAATCAAAAACATAATGGAAAGGAACGGAGAATATGAACAACTCTAATGCGGTTGCAGCACCGCAGAAACCAAAATTCAGCGTGGCTATATCTACCGACAAATACCGTAAGCTCATAAATAATACCCTCGGCGATCCGAACAGAGCAAGACGCTTTGTTGCCGCTATTTCATCGGCAGTTGCCGTAAATCCTGCTTTGCAGGAGTGCGAGGCGGGATCGATACTTTCAGGAGCACTTCTCGGCGAAAGCCTTAATCTATCGCCGTCGCCGCAGCTCGGTCAGTATTATCTTGTGCCGTTTAAAAGCAAGGCAAAGAAAGACCGTGAAGGACGTATTATTTCACCCGAATGTACCAAAGCACAGTTTGTACTCGGCTACAAGGGATATATTCAGCTTGCAATCAGAAGCGGTCAGTACACTAAAATCAATGTAATTGAGGTAAAGGAAGGCGAGCTTGTTCACTTCGATCCGATTACGGAAGATGTTGATTTGAAACTCATTGATGATTACGAAGCAAGAGAAAAAGCTCCGACTGTCGGCTATTGTGCGACGTTCCAATATCTTAACGGTTTCCGCAAAACGATATATTGGAGCAAAGAAAAGATGCTTTCTCATGCCGATAAATTCAGCCCTGCGTTTTCAAAGGAAAGCTACTACAAAATACAGAACGGTCAGATTTCTGACAGGGATATGTGGAAGTATTCTTCATTCTGGTACAAGAACTTTGACGATATGGCAAAGAAAACAATGCTTCGTCAGCTCATCAGCCGTTGGGGTGTAATGAGCATTGAAATGATTACCGCCTTTGAAAACGATAACAAAGAGATTGAAACTACGGCGAACGGCGATTTTGTTTCATCTGAAACTGAACCAACAGAAATACCGGCATTAAATTCACAGCCGGAGGTGACAGAGGTCGAAGAAAAAGTAGACCTCAGTGCCCTTGATTGATTATAACATCATTTCCACGGGCTCACAGGGCAATGCAGTCATTATAGAAAAGGTCATACTGATTGACTGCGGTGTAGGTTTTAAAGCCTTAAAACCGTTTTATTCGGATCTGAGATTGGTGCTGTTAACACATATTCATTCGGATCACTTCAACAAGCGGACAATCAGACGTTTAGCGGCAGAAAGGCCGACGTTGCGCTTTGCTTGCTGTAGATGGCTTGTCGAACCCTTGACAGCCTGTGGTGTGTCAAAAAATAACATTGATATTTTGGAGTTTAACAGACTGTACGGATACGGCTTGTGCAACGTTATCCCAGTTTCACTCGTTCACAATGTCCCGAATTGCGGTTGGAAAATACATTTTGCTAAGAAAGGCAAGATGATATATTGCACCGACACGAACAACATGAACGGCATTATGGCTCTTAATTATGACTTGTTTATGATTGAAGCCAACTACGACGAAAACGAAATAGAGGAGCGAATCCGTCAGAAGAAAGAAAACGGCGAATACGCCTACGAACTCCAAGTGTTAAAGAACCATTTATCAAAACAAAAATGTGATGATTTCATATACCGTAACATCGGACCTAACGGCGTTTATGTTTATATGCATCGTCACATAGACAAAGAGGTGAACGGCATTGATAACGACAGCGAAAATACTCAAGGTAGTTGATAATCAGCTTATATTGGCACCGGATGCAGACCTTTCAAGAGAAATCGCAAAGAAGCATATAGGAAAGGTTGAGCTTCGTTTAAACGACGGAAGAGCGATATCGAACGAACAGCGCAAGAAGATATTTGCGATTGTCAGAGATATTGCTATTTGGAGCGGACACGAGCCTGAGTACATAAGAGCTTTTCTAACCTGGGACTTTTGCTTAAAGTCGGGTGTCGATGCCTTTAGCTTATCAGATGTCGATATGACAACAGCAAAGGATTTCATAACATATTTGATTAACTTCTGCTTTTATAACGATGTTCCGACGAAGGACACGCTTTTCAATCAAACTGACGATATCGGGAAGTATCTGTATATGTGCCTTGAGCATCGTAAATGTGCAATCTGCAACAAGCCTGCGGAAGTTCATCACGTTGACCGTATCGGAATGGGCAGAGACCGTGAAAAGATAGTTCACGTCGGACTTAAAGCAATAGCTTTATGCCGAGAACATCACGATGAAGCTCATCTCCGAGAGAAAGATCTCTTCAAAGAGTATTTTGTATACGGTATCAAGCTGGACGAATATCTTTGTCGCTGTCTTAATCTCAATACCAAGAAAAGGCGGTGATCGTGTGGCTCGTCCCATAAAGGACGGGGTTGATTACTTTCCTAAGAATACAGACTTTTATCAGGATGATAAAGTCAGACTTTTAAGAGCAAGGTTCGGCGCAAAAGGTATGTATCTTTTAGATTACCTTTTGTGCGACTTATATGGCAAAAATGGATACTACATAGAGTGGAATGAAAACAAGTGCTTCTTAGTGTCAGACGGTGCGGGTTGTGGTTGTGATTCCGGCTTAGTAAAAGAATTCATTACCGGGTGCTTACAATGTTCTTTCTTTGACGAAAGGGTGTTCAATGTGTTTGGTATTTTGACTTCTTCTGGTATCCAGCGGCGCTATATAAGAATGTTTAACAGCCGTGACGAAATTCAAATAATTAAAGAATACTGGCTTCTGAATGTTGAAGATAAAAAAGACGTTCCGCTTAGTGTTCTTAATAAGATTACTTTTAAAAGCCTTAAAAGTACCGAAAACCCCGATAAAAGTACCGAAAACCCCGATAAAAGTACCGAAAACTCACAAAGTAAAATAAAAGAAAATAAAGTAAATAAAAGTAAAGTAAATAATATTAGCTCGGAGCAAGTCGAGCTTGCAACCGAGCCGATGATAATTGCTTTACCAATGATTGACGGTAATGATTATCATATATGCCAAAGTCAAATTGATGATTGGGCGGACGTTTTCCCGGCAGTAGACATATTGGCAGATCTAAAACGTATGAGAGCTTGGCTCAATGCCAATCCGACAAAGCGTAAGACCCCGAGAGGGATAAAAAGGTTCATTGTGACCTGGTTGTCAAAAACTCAAGACTCGGGAGGTACAAGAGGATATAGACCGAAACCGTCATATGATAAGACTGATCCGGCATCTTATACCGGAGAAGATGACAGCGAGGCGTTTTTAAGATATGCAAGAGAACTGGAAAACACGTAATCAGATATGTTCTGTTTGCGGCAATGAATATACACAAAGATATGTTCCTTACATAAATCTTTGGTGCGGCGAATGCGACTGTGTTATCAACCAAAGAAGAGCAGATGAACAGAAATGGCACGAGGCACAACGTCAACGCAAGATTGAAAGGAATATCCGTAACAGCAATATTCCGAGGCTATATACCGAAAGTACGTTTGAAACATTTGAAATGAGACCCGAGCTCAAAAGGGCATTTGACATATCGAAGAAATATGCTGAGCTTTTTCCAAAATTAAAAGAAAACGGCAAAGGGATATTGTTTATCGGCAACACGGGCAGTGGTAAAACACACCTTGCAATTGCCATTGCACACGAAGTCCTTAAGCAAGGCTATATTGTCAAATTTGCTTCTCTTACAAATGTAATTGCACAAGCAAATTGTGCAGGCGATTACGGAAAAACGGAAGCGGAAACGATTATGTCACTTTCAAAGTGCAGTTTGCTTATTCTTGACGATATATGCGTAACAAATGTCAGCGACAGATGGAAAAGGGTTTTGTTTACTATCATTGATAACCGTGTCAATGACGTTAAACCTACGATCTTCACCTCAAACATTTCAAACGCCGAGGAAATAAAAACGCTGTTAAATGAACAAATTTATGACAGGATAACGGGTAGTTGCACCACTATCAATGTGACTGCCGAATCCTTCAGAAGAAAGAAGAGATAAATTGACATACGATGATTTTTTAAATAACAAAGTCTGCATTGCGGAGGACAGCGGCTTTGACGTTGCAGACGATGAAATAAATCCGAATTTAAAGCCGCACCAGAGAGAAGCTGTCAAGTGGGCGTGCAAGGGCGGCAGACGAGCGCTGTTTGAGTCTTTCGGTCTCGGTAAAACAGTTCAAGAACTTGAATTTTGCCGACTTGTCTTGAAGCATAACGGCGGACGGGCGCTACTGGTCCTGCCACTCGGCGTTAGACAGGAATTTACACATGATGCCGTTAATCTGCTCGGTATTGAGCCGCCGAAATATGTTCGCACAATGGAAGAAATCAGAGCTTGCGACGATGCTATATGTATGACAAATTATGAACGTGTCCGTGACGGTGACATTGATCCGAAATACTTCTCATGCGTATGCCTTGACGAAGCGTCGGTATTGCGCTCGTTCGGCTCGAAAACGTATCAAATGTTTTTGCCGAAGTTTAAGGGTATAAAATATAAGCTCGTTGCAACGGCAACGCCTGACCCAAATAAATACAAAGAAATAATTCATTATGCCGGATATCTTGAAGTTATGGACACCGGACAGGCTCTAACAAGATTTTTCAAGCGTGACAGCACTAAGGCGAACAACCTTACGCTTTATCCACACAAGGAACAGGAGTTTTGGCTGTGGGTGTCATCGTGGGCGCTGTTCCTTAATTCACCGGCTGATCTCGGATTTGATTCAACAGGATATGATTTGCCGCAAATGGTTATACGCTATCACAAGCTGACGTCGGAAATCAGATATCAGACCGATCGCAGAAACGGTCAGGTTGAATTTGAACTTGATGCGGCGCAGGGACTTACACAAGCGGCGAGAGAAAAACAGGAAAGTCTTGAAGCTCGTATAGATTGCATGAAAGAAATTGTTGGAAGTGCCCCGGACGATCATTTTATACTGTGGCACGACCTCGAAAGTGAGCGGAAAGCGATTAAAAAAGCTCTGCCGGAAGCTGTTGAGGTTTACGGTTCGCAAGATCTCGACATCAGAGAGAAAAACACAATTGATTTTTCTGAGGGCAAAATCAGACTTCTTGCAACGAAAAAGATAATCAGCGGTTCTGGCTGCAATTTTCAGAAGCATTGCCACAGGGCAATATTTGTCGGCATTGATTACAAGTTTAATGACTTTATACAGGCAATACATAGAATTTACCGTTTCTTGCAGACTGAGAAGGTCATTATCGACATAATCTACACTGCAAACGAGCAAAGCATACTTGACGAGCTGCTTGCGAAGTGGGACAGGTTTAATTATCAATCTCGGCAGATGTCTGAGCTTGTCCGTAAAAACGGAATAAGCCATAAAGTTATTATGGAGAAAATGAGAAGGTCAAAAGGAGTGAAAAGAGTGGAAGTCAAGGGCGAAAGATTTACGGCGGTCAATAATGATTGTGTTGAAGAAACGAAGTCAATGCCGGAAAAATCGGTTGATTTGATCCTCAGCTCAATCCCGTTTTCGAATCACTATGAATACACACCGAGCTATAACGATTTCGGACACAATTCCGATAACGATAAATTCTTTGAGCAGATGGATTTCCTTACGCCGGAGCTTCTCAGAATTTTAAAGCCCGGAAGAATTGCGGCAATCCATGTCAAAGACAGAATTCTTTTCGGTAATGCAACCGGTGACGGAATGCAGACGGTTGATCCATTTAGCGACATGACGGTTATGCACTTTACAAAGCATGGCTTCCGTTATATGGGAAGAATTGTAGTTCTAACGGACGTTGTCAGAGAAAACAATCAGACTTACCGCCTCGGCTGGACAGAACAGTGCAAAGACGGCACCAAGATGGGCATCGGTTGCCCGGAATATATCCTTCTTTTCCGTAAACTCCCGACAGATACTACAAAAGCATATGCCGATATCCCTGTCACAAAAGAGAAGAACGACTATACAAGAGCGAGATGGCAGCTTGACGCTCACGCTTTTTATCGTTCAAGCGGAGACCGCCTGTTGACAAAAGACGAAATAAAAAAGATGTCGGTCAAGGATATTCAAAAGGCATACAGGAAAAGGTCTATTTTAAACATTTATGACTTTAATCAGCACGTTGCAATGACAGAGGCTCTCGATGAGAACGGTAAGTTGCCGGCAACATTCATGATGATGCCGCCTGCGTCGTGGTCGGATCAGATATGGGATGATATCAACCGTATGCGCACACTCAATACAACTCAGAGTCAACGTTGTAAAAATTTGCATGTTTGTCCACTTCAGCTTGATATCGTTGAAAGAATAATCAACAGATATTCCAATGAGGGCGACCTTGTTCTTGACCCGTTCGGCGGACTTATGACGGTACCGTACACGGCTGTAAAGATGAACCGCCGAGGATACGGAATTGAGCTTAACGCTGATTATTTCCGTGACGGCGTCGGATATCTCAAAAGTGCCGAAGATCAGTGCGACACGCCGACTTTATTTGATTTTATAGGTGAGGGAGCGTAAATGTAATTTAGTGATATACAGCTCAAACCGAGAATATTCAAAAACGCATCGAGAGGAGAAAAGATAATGGCTGATTGTAACAAAACTATTGATTTTTAAGAGAATATGCACGGATGCACGGGAAACAAAAGGCGAAGCATGACAAGAAGAAAATGTATTGTGAAGACTGTCCTCTTGTTGATCTCAGAGCAAGATGTTACTCAAATTGTATCCAGGCAATGCTAAAATTTCCTAAAGACGCAATTCAGATTGTGCAAAAATGGAGTGATGAACATCCGGTAGAAACAATGATTGAACATTTAAAGACGCAGCACCCAAAAGTACAGTTAGATGAAGATAACGTTCCTCCGTTTTGCCCGTCAAGTATAGGCTATGAAGAAGATCATAGCTGTGATAAGGATTGCATTAAATGTTGGAACAGATCTTATATGGAGGAGAATGACATATGAATAACCTTATATCAGAAGCAAATGATTTGCTAAAGACTGCGGGAATTGAACAGAACCCCGAGTTAGTCAGAAAGGCTGTTAACAAAATTTCAATGCAGATTTCACAGGCGTTAATGCCGCTCAATCCAATGAATTTGCCGTTTGTTACGGCGGTTCTTCTGAGTTATACAGAACTTCTTGAGAAGCAACTCAAACCGGATCAGTATGTTGCTTTTCTTGCAATGAAACAGTTGATGGAAGACAGTACCGAAAAGTATACGGTAAAAATTCCAATAACCGATATAAGAGGTGAATAACAATGTCGGATGTAATTAACTTGTCTGACTGTGATAAGGATTTCAAAGCGCTTGCGGTTGAGCGCATAAATAAGGAGCAGAAAGACTTTAAAGGCGATAAGTACGGAAATGCAGTATATACATATGTTGCAAATTCGCTCAGAGATTTTTGCAATCAAGATGAACGCTTTGCAGAAGCCGTTGTTAAAAGCAACAGAGGATTTGAGGAGTGTATCAAAAGCATAATGAAGGGCTGCGGTAATGCAATCTCCGATATCGAAGTCTACCGTAGGGCAGCAAAGTTTTTCTTTCCGGACAGCGAAGTGAGCTTCATTATGACGATTAAACTCGGCGAGTTCCCGACGGAAAAATATCTTTCTCAAAAGAGTGCTGTGAAGAATGAGCCAAAAGGCAGTCAGCAAAAGAAGCCCGAACCTAAGCAAAAAGCAAATGTGGAGAAAAAGAAAGATCAAAATATAATTCAACTTTCTCTTTTCGGTGAGGTGTGAATTATGCTGAACAAAAAAGAGCTTAAAAAAATTCCTCTTTGCCCGATTCCGAAAATCGGCAAAAAGGAATTGAAAGACACAAAATTTGTTACCGCAGTAAAGGTCGTCGAAAATCCAAAATGCGGACAAATCTTTGTTGCCGATAATTATAGCATTGATGATAACAAATTGCAAGTAAGATTTTTTGCAGACAGAAAGAACAGCATAGTTTATAAAGTTAAGTCGGATCAATGGGCAGACAAATATTTGACCCCGATGTTTACCGACAAAAACAATTCGTACCGATCTTGCGTTTCGGCTGCGGTCAATGAAGATATTGAAACTGCAAAACGTTTTTTCGACAATCAGTCCGAGTACTTTTATATGTCAAAAACCGGGTGGCAATATTACACTACCCACGGCATAATTGCGGTTATTGACGGAGCGATCCAAAGGCGAAAAGCAGAGAAAAGGCAAGAGGCAAACGACAGAGCGGAGGGCTTGTTTGAAGAAAGACGGCACTGGTTCCCGAAGTATAACGACAAGGTAAAAAAATTCTGCAATAATGTCGCTTTCAAAGAAACCTACATATTTTTCTCAAACAAAGGTTCGGATCATACACGGGAATGCACCTGCACACGATGCGGTAAATCGTGGATAACAACAGAAAATGTCAAGCACAAGTCAGAAACAGCATGCCCAAAGTGCAAAAGCAAGGCTTTGTGGTGGGCAGAACGATATGAACATTGTATAAGAAACATAACAACTATCGTAACGCCTTATAAAAAGGCAAATCAGCTCATTTTACGATGGGCGGTAGTAACGAGACGGTTCTCAGGGCAAAAGCCTTTAATCGCCTTTGAGGACAATGCATACACGTTTTATCTGAATGAAAATGGCAAACAGAAAATAGTTTCATATTTCAAAACCAACAATTATTATGCAAGTGGAGAGTTCACAAAGGCTTTTATCAATCAAACTTGCCGCCATGATGCCTATGTTTATACCGGAGATTTGAAACGGACATTCAGCTATAAGTATTACAATGTTAATTTTTCGGAAGTGTTAAAGACCCAAAATAGTCCAATGAACTTCATCGGACTTTTAGATAATTTGAAGAACTATCCGCAAACCGAATATCTTTGCAAAATGGGATTGGCATCGTTAGCGTCTTATTTTACTCAAACTGATTTTTTAAATGACGGTTGCAGGATAAAAAGGCAATATCTTGATATGTACCGCAATATGGGCGTGACTGTTCCAGAACACAGGATTATAAACAGCACAGATAGGTTTGTTCACGAAAACAATTTAAAAGAGATAAGAAGGTTACACAAAGCTGGAATGACGTATGAATGTCTGCAACAGGCTGTTCAATATCAAAGACCTGACACATTGCATGATTATATCTTACGTCAAAAAGCCGTAACGGGTGCTCCGATTTCACACATAAATTATTGGCTTAGGGATTACTACAATATGTGTGACAGCCTTGATGTTCCGATAATGGGGCAGACCGCAAGACCGAAAAATTTAAAGAAAGCTCACGATATAATCCTCAAAAGATACAATGAGGTTAAAAATCAGATTGATGCAGAAAAAAGCAAGGCGGCATTAGAAATTGTAAATCAATGGTTTAAAGGCTATGAAAAAGACGGTATGTGCATACAAGTTCCGCACGAAAGAGCTGACTTCATTCGTGAGGGACAAGCACTCAGCCATTGCGTAGGAAACGAACGTTACTATAAAAATCATATTGCAGGAACGCAAATGATATTTTTTATTCGCAAAGAGGCGTTGCCGGACAAGCCTTTTGTAACCTGCGAAATTGATATGCGTACCGGAATGGTTCTTCAATGCTACGGTTTCGGGGATTCTGTTCCGCCGAAAGAAGTGAAAAGGTTTGCAAAAGACTTCGCAAGGTTCATTCAATCTCGGATTTCAGTTGTAAGAAAGGCGGGATGATTTTGATACAAAGAATATATCCGCAAAAAGCCGGTGCTTTAAATGAAGCCGAACGGCTTGAAATAGCAAAACTGCTTATAAAGGCAGGATATGCCGTAAAAATCGGAACTGAAAAACCGAAAAATACAAACGTTTATTTCATTGAATATTGGGATGAACAGACAAAGAATGATACATAAAAGGAGTGTACATATATGAAAGTCGAAAAGACTGAAATTGCAACAAAATTGAAAAAGCTGAAAGGTTTTGTGAAGTCCGAAAAAGAAACGGTATCGGGCATTCTTTACAAAGACGGAATGCTAATTGCTTCCGACGGTGAGGTGATAGCAAAAGCTGTATTGGAATGTCAGCCTGCACTGGATGAAACATTTGTGATACCGATAACGGTAGTCAATTTTATTGATAAACTCCCACAGGGAGTCGCAGAGATTACAGCGGATAAATCAACCGTTAAAATTAAATGCGGCAAAGCAAAAGGAACATTTGCAAACGTATCAGTTTTTGGGGGATTTGATGATGAGACGAAGTGGACTGCGGTATTCTCGGATGAAAACGGTGAGGTCTTTGAGAAAATCAAAGAAGTTATTCACTGTTCGTCAAAAGATGCAAACGGATCAAACGTAACGGTCAAAGGTGTGTATTTTGACACATTGGATGGGGAAGCGTCAATTGTAGCATGTGACGGATTCAGAGCTGCGATATCACATTGCAAATGCCAATCTGAGGCAAAGCCTATTTTGGCTCTCGCTGCGACGCTTCAAAAGATTATGTCGTTACATAATGATGAGCCGACAGAAGTCTTTACCTCAGGAAACAAAGCGATGTTCAAATTCGGTGACTATGAGATAATCACCAAACAGTTGAGCGGAACTTTTTTGGATTATAAAAAGATATTCACAACTGAACCCGGAAAGGCGGTTTTCAAAATATCAAGGAGCGGCGCTTTGGATATTCTGAGCAGAGCAGAAGCCTGTATCGGAGGAACACAAATTCCCGTTATGCTTACTGCTTCGGAAGATAAAACCGTTACCTTCAGCGTTTTGTCGTCAACAACGGAATTTAACGAGTCAGCCGAGATTGACGGCGTTATCACAGAGACGATTGAAATAGCTTTCAATCCAAGATATCTGATTGACTGCATAAAAGCATTTCCAAAAGAGCAAATCGAAATGACTCTTTACGGTCCGACACGCTTTGCTATGTTTTCTGCAGGAGAACTTCAACAGATTATACTTCCAGTCAGAACAAGGAGAAATAAATAATGGCGGACATAAATACAGCGACATTCACCGGTCGACTTGGCTCGGACATTGAACTTAAATGCACACAGTCAGGCGCTTCGGTCTGTTCGTTCTCTATTGCCATTGAGAGGCGAAAAGGTAAGGACGAAGAAACAGCAACGGTAGATTGGATTGACTGCGTTGCGTGGAGATCAACAGCCGAATATTTGTCAACATATTACGGGAAAGGCAGAAAAATCGGTGTTTCGGGAAGACTTCAAACCCGTATATGGGAAGATAAAAACGGACAGAAAAGAAAATCTGTTGAGCTTATCGTTGAAAGCGTAACACCTTGTGACAGCAAGAGGTCAGATGCAGCGGAACAGAATGTTGCAAATATAGATCATTCCGATTTTGAGGAAATTCCGGGCGAAGATGATTTTCCGTTTTAATTTGAAAAGCCCCCATCTGAAAAGGTGAGGCAGAAAGGAAAAAACAATGATTTTTGAATTTAATATTATGAGCTTTGTTTTTGGCGGATTTTTCGCCTACGGGCTCTTAGGTATAGGTTTAGTTGTATATTGCTTGATCTGCGGAGGAAAAGACGATGACAAGTAATGCAAATTGGCAGGGCAACTTGTTAATAAACAACAAGCGTGAAATCCTTGCCGGAGTTATTCGTAATAGCGGTGGATTTGTTGTTGTTGCATTCAGGTCAAAGAGCTATATTGACTTTGACGGATTTCAAACTTTAGAAGACGCAAGATGCTTTGCGGAAAGGGCGGTCGGATAATATGAAGCTACATACTGTATCGGATGTTTTTGAGCTTATGGGTACTGAAATACGTCTTGTTGGAGGAAATGGCTGGTCGAGTCCGATTTTTAAGGTTATCAGCAATTATTCAGCAACTCAATGTGAGCGAACTTTTATTTTTCCGCCGGAACATAACGTATTTAAAGCGTTGCAGAGAAATCCAAATGTTTTTATTTCAACGGGCGACAGTCTACTAACAATTTTTGATTGTGGTGAAATACTTGACTGCGGAAAAGTTGTTGCATCGTGGGCAAAAGTTGAGGTGGTTTAAAAATGACTGAACGTGAAACACAGAAAAAGATAATTCTTGAGCATCTGTCCGCAGGTGAAAAGCTGACACCTGCCGACGCATTCCGGCTTACGGGATCAACACGTCTGTCTGCTCGCATATATGACCTCCGACGTGACGGACATGTTATCAACACTGAAATGATAACGATTCGCAACCGCTTCGGCAGAACGGCAACGGTCGCACAGTACAGCATGGAGGCGAACTCTATTGAGCAAGTACAATAATCAAAAAATCAGAGTAGGCGGAGAATTGTTTGACAGCAAGCGTGAATATAACCGTTGGTGCGAATTGCGCTTGCTTGAGCGCTCCGGCATAATCCGCAACTTACAACGACAGGTGAAATTTCGCTTGATTGACAGTCAGAAAACGCCGGAGCGAACAGAACGCCCGTGTGATTACATAGCTGATTTTGTGTACTACGAAAACGGTAGCCGTGTTGTTGAGGACTGCAAAGGAATGAGAACCGACGTGTATAAAATCAAACGTAAACTTATGCTTGAAAAATATAACATCTCGATTAAGGAGACTTGACTATGAATACTAAAAAGATGAGGATCGTCCTTGATGATGGCGCATATATGCCTGTTAGAGGGCACAAGACAGATGCAGGGCTTGATATAAAAACACCGAAAGATGTTACCGTTCCTGCAAAAGGTTCGGTAATTGTTGACACGGGAGTACATATTGAATTGCCGCCGAATACAGTTGGAATGCTTAAAAGTAAAAGCGGACTGAATGTTAAATACGGAATAACCTCAGAGGGCGTAATTGATGTCGGATATACAGGCTCAATTGTTGCAAAGCTCTATAACCATAGTGAAGCACATGTCATTTTGAAAAAAGGTAACAAGATTACCCAGCTTGTTATTCTTCCTATTGTTCCGGTTGAATTAGAACAGGTGAGTGAACTAACGGCTACAGAGAGAGGATCGGGCGGATTTGGCTCTACGGGTAGATAACAATGAAAGCAGTGATAAGAACAGAATGCCTGCCGAAGGAGCAGAGAACAGCAATACGGCGAGCGTGTAAGGATGAAATGAAAAATCAGAACAGACGATTGTTAAAACTGGTTTGCATTGCATTGCACGAAGAATACGGATTTGGACGAGAACGGTTATATAAACTCGTTGAGAAAATAGCGGAGATATCAAACTCCCGTATGGACGACCCGGTATATTGGCAGCACAATGATAAATTTCTCACTGAAACGCTGAAAATGGCGTGGGATATAGAAAATTACGAAGAAATGGGAGAATAACCATGGGATTGAAACAGCAACCGAAATGCAAAGAACACACCTGCCGCTTTTGCGACGGCAAATATTGTACGATTTTAAAATCAAAGCCAAAGGTTTGTAATTTTTACAAAGTGAGGCTTGAAAAAACGGAGGACAACCGATGAAAGAAATATGCGGAAACTGTAAGTACAACAAGCGGACATTTGACGGACATTGCAACGCAGATTTTTGTTGTGACAACGAAAGCAGCGATTATTACGCAGTGCCGACAGCTTATGATGACACTTGCGAGGACTGGGAGGGAAAAGAATGACGAAAACTTATTGTAACAAGTGTGGCAAAGAGTTAAAGAACTTTAAAAAATGTCGAAAAGTGAACTTGAGAATAATCGGAAAAATGACGATTGGTGCTGACTGGAATCTTGATTATTGCGAAGATTGCTTTAAAGACGTTGTAGGTCTTGATTTTTATGAGCAATTCAGAAAAAAAGAAATAGAATATCAGCAGAAAGCGGAAGAAAGGAAAAGGAAAAAGAAGAATGAAATGTGATTGTTGTCCGTTAGCTCCGTATGATGATGTTTGTCCTATATCTGAGGGCAAATACGGGATAGAGCATAAAGACGGTTCCTTGGGTTGCCGACACCCACGAAATTGGATTGAAAAGCGAGATAGCGAATGTTCCGAGCATTATGGTGAAATGGGAACGGATATGGGAATTGAAATGACTTTGACAGAATCGGAGCTTGCAAGAGCGATTGAGCTTTGTAAACATATGGTTGGGCTTGATTATAAAAGTCCTTATCACCGACACGGTAAAGCATTCTATAAACCATACCGAAATTATTATGAAGCACCTTTATGTGGTAATCCGATTTTAGATAAACTGCCATTTGCCATTATAAACAAAACGGTAGGCAATGTATCAGCTTGGTATGAACTTACAGAACAAGGGTTTGGGTGGCTCAGCAGACAGTTAAAAATAACGATAAGGGAGGTTAAAGAATGATTGAAAAAGAATCAATAAACGTTATGACACAAGCGAGAGAAGATGCCGGACAGGCATTTTTAGGAAAAGTACAGTTTAATGTGCCTCAGTACCACGCAGTAATTAAAGCCCTCGAAAAGCAGATACCGTACCCACTTAAACCGAATAAATGCAAAGGTAGTGCAATTCCTGTTTGCGGTAAATGCGGTGGCATTATGGATTTAATGCAAGGAGACTTAAACTACTGTCCGAATTGCGGACAAAAACTTTTATGGGAGGGAAAAGAATGTGGCTCGTAAATTTTGCAAATGACAATTACGTTGATTTTTATGCGATTGACATTGAAGAATTAATGCTTTTGATAGTTGAATATACAAACAACGACCGAAAGTATTTTGAAAAAGCTATGAGTGGATTTAAAAACGATCCAGACAGAGAGAAACAATATATTGCCCTTTTTAACAATCTCTATAATCGTTATGGTGCAGATGAAATAAGTTGCATATATGAAATTAAATCAAAATACGAGGGGTGATTAATAGTGACAGCTTATGAATGTGACCGATGTGGTGCACTGTTTAAAAGAAATTGTGTGCCGAAAACAACAATAACTATTGACCAGCACCCGAACGGATTTGAACGTTTAGATTTATGCAAAAAATGTCAAAGAGAACTTGAAAATTGGATTGGCGGGTTATCGTTTAACAGCAACCTTAATCCGACCCTAAGAAATGGAGCGTGAACAAAAATGATGTGTTGTGATATGTGTGGTAAAGAAATAAAGAGTTGTTCAGACCAGCGATATATTGAGATAATCACTCGTATACTTTTTGCAAACACTCTTAAATACGAAAAAACCATATGTTCAAAATGTTCTAAAAAGTTGAAGAAATTTATTGCATATGAGCGTGCAAGAAACAACAAAAGGAGATGTGAAAATGATTAGCATAAAGAAGCCGAACAATAGAACCGAAGCGGCTAATACAATTTTTAAACTGCTCAAAGAGTTTTGGGGAGATTGTGTGTCGGTAAAAATTTCTGCAAGTAGCAGCGGAATAGACTTTGAGACAAGGGAAAAGCCGTTTACCATTGATTATTCGATGAGAACGATAAACGGTAATTGGTTGCCGAGAAAGGACGGAGACGTATGAGCATAGTGCTATTTGCAATGATTGGAGCGGCGATTGACGCAGGAACCTTTTACTGGGTTATGTTTGCAATATATTGTTTGTTTCAGGTCATCGGATGGATAACGAAAGATTGAAAAACCGAAAGGAGCTAAACGTGAATTTCAACGATTCTCACATTCCGATTTGCAATGTGAATTTTATAAACGGCATAAACACATCACAGGTTTTTTATTGTCCAAATTGCGGTAAAAGGCTCAAAGTAAATCAAAGACAATGTGAATGCGGGCAACTGCTCAGATGGGATATCGAAGGAGGAAAGACAATGCAGTTAAACGATATCGTGAAACTTGCGGCAAAAGTCGGAGCGGAGGCGGCAACGGCGGAAGCTGCACGAAAAGAGAATCAGCGGCAGAAAGAGCTGAAAGACAGACGGCTTTATAACACAAAGCTCTTGCTTACAAATTACCGTGAGCTTAAGGCTTGTGGTAAAGAAGCTATTTTCAAGGCTTCACAGGCTGATGAGCTTATCAGTGTGCTTGATTTGATGTGGGACCCGAACAATCGAACCGATGCAGTGGTTGAGAGCATAAAGAAGTCAGCGATAAAAACGAAGATCATTATGACACACATTGACGCTATGCTGTCGGTGTATGGTGAGATCGTTGCGGTTTCGGATAACGATATTGACCGCCGCCGGTACTACATAATGAAAGCAAGATATATTGATGATGAGGCTCGAAGCATACAGAGCCTTGCGAAAGAGTATTTCATTGATGAACGAACCGTTTACTTTGATCTCGATATAGCTATAGACAAGATGTCAAAGCTCCTTTTCGGCATCGAAACGATACGCAATGATTGAACTTCAAAATGTCTTCATTGACTATTCAGAAGCGGTGTAGTATAATGATATTGTAAAAAATCTTATAAAAGTGTCGTATTCGCATGTGAAAAAATAAGAAAAATCGAAGCCTCCGATTTGACTCGAAGGCTTCAAACGTTAAAGATGTTGACTTGTTATGGGTGGTGTGATATAATCAGTATTACTCACCGTTAGATTTTATAGATTTTATAAATTTAATGACGAGTACAAAGATTGTGAGTATGAACGCTGCAATGCAGACTGCTTCCAGCGGAAATTTTCTCACAACGATAAAGACGAGAGCAAAGATGAGGATCACAACAGCACTTATTGCAATGAAATCGATGGCGGCGATTGATGGCAACTGGTGTTCAGCGTTCTTTGCTCTCTTCTTTTTAGAAAGAAGTGGCGGACTATGATAGTCGCAGCCATTATAGATGTTCGACTTGTTTACGATTCCAAAGGTTCTAGTGACGTACTGGTTGACCGGCTTTTTCATTTGGTGTACCTCCTCGAAATATGAATTTTTCTGTATATATAAAAAGTAGGGCTTCCGTATATTCGCGGAAGCCCTACTTGGATTCCGCCATAAGATCGAAACATCAAAGAGTACCGAACAGATAACGGAAATAGAGTATCTGTCGGATTAGATGAAAATATGAATGTTTTTGTTAGCTCTATTCAACTGTTCGCACATCCTTCTTTATTGCTTTGATTATAATTATAGACGTGGTATACTATTTTGTCAACGAAAGAAATCTCCATAAGAAGCACCATATTATTTTGAGAATCTATATACAGTGGTTTGCATGGACTAAATATCTATATTTAGAGAAATGGCTTCCGGAATTTGTAAGGAATAAACAAAATCAAAAAGGAAAAATCTCACTTTTGGCAAAATAACACAACAGCGAGGTGGTGAAAGTGACTTGAAAACCAAAAGCCCCGAAAGGGAGAAAGCACGCAAATTGTACCTTAAAAGTGATAAGACGGCAAAGAACAAAGAGATTGCTGAAAAGTTGGGCGTTTCGGTATCGCTTGTTGCAAAATGGAAGAGCCAGGACAAGTGGGACAGCGAAGATTTACCGAAAGAAAAGGTAAAAAGTAAAGGTAAAAACAAATCAAAAGGTAAACCTGGAGCTCCTTTTGGTAATCATAACGCTTTCGCAAACCGAGGTGGACCGCCTCTTGGGAGTGTCAACGCATTAAAACACGGCGGTTACAGCCAAGTGTATTGGGATACGATAGACGAAGCCGAACGTGCTATGATACAGGATATGCCCGAAGATGAAGAAACAATGTTGCTCGATCAGATCAAGCTGTTTTCGGTAAGAGAACGGCGCATAATGCAGGCTATTGAAAAGGTAAAAGGTAAAGACGAGCAGCTGACAAATACAACGGTAAAGACGGAAGTACGGATGGATAACGACAGCAACGAGACGGAGGACGAAAGCCCAAAACCATATACTTTGGTAACGTCAACCGAAAACAAGCATAACGTTGTGGCAAGGCTTGAGGACGAGCTGACAAGGGTGCAAAGAGCAAAAAGCCAGGCAATAGCGACACTTTCAAAATTGAATATCGAAAAACAAAAAATTGCACTCATAAAGGAAAAGGACGATGTGGAAATCGAAGATACATCAGAAACGGATGCGGTGATATATGGCGAAAACATTTCATCAGAGCAAAACCATTCCGTATAACTTTGGGCAGAAACACATCGACTATATCCGAAAGAGTGCAAATTGTATTTATAACATAGCTGAGGGCGCAGTTCGTGCAGGAAAGACGATAGACAATGTTTACGCTTTCGCTCACGAACTCTGCACGACACCGGATAAGATCCATCTTGCAACAGGCTCGACAGCGGCAAATGCAAAGCTGAATATAGGTGATGCGAACGGTTTCGGGCTTGAATACTATTTTAGAGGCCAGTGCCGATGGGGCAAATATAAGGGCAATGAATGTCTTGTGATACAAGGACCGTCAACAGGGTACAAGCAGAAGGTTGTTATCTTTTCAGGCGGGGCGCTTGCAAACAGCTATAAGAAAATTAGAGGAAATTCGTACGGAATGTGGATTGCGACAGAGATCAATCTACATCACGACGATACAATAAAAGAGGCGTTTAACCGTACGCTTGCATCGAAACGGCGTAAATTCTTTTGGGATTTAAATCCTGATAACCCGAATGCGCCGATTTATGTCGACTACATAGACAAGTATCGCAAAAAAGATGCCGACGGCACACTGCTCGGCGGTGTAAACTATGAGCATTTCACAATCTTTGATAACATAAACATTTCCGAGGCTTCACGGCAAGCGACAATAAGCCAGTATGATGTCGGGTCATTATGGTACCGACGTGATATTGAGGGCGAGCGTTGTATTGCCGAGGGTCTCGTTTATGCTTTATTTGACGAGAAACGGCATATAGTTGACGATATACTTCCACCGAGTCCCCGACATCGTTATTTTGTTTCGATCGACTACGGTACAGTCAATCCTTTTGCTGCCGGCTTGTGGGACGTTGATGAAGCCAATAAAACAGCGACAATGCTCCGGGAACTGTATTATTCCGGCAGTAGCAACAACCGAAAGAGCGATGAGGAATATTACAAAATGCTTGATGAGTTCATCGGCGAATATGACGTTGAGTGGATCGTAATAGATCCGTCGGCTTCTTCGATGATAGAAGCGATAACAAGGCACGGTAAATATATCTGCGTCGGCGGTCAGAATGATGTCAGAAACGGTATTCAATGTGTTACACGTTTTTTGAGAGCAGGAAATCTGCGGTTCAGTAGAAGCTGTGAGAACACATTCAGAGAATTTAGGTCGTATTGCTGGGATAAGGAAGCAAGCGAGAAAAACGGCAAGGACGAAGTAATTAAGAGGAACGATCATGCAATGGATATGATTCGTTACTTCTGTTATACGACCCTCAGAACAATATTCTGGTGGGTTACAGGAGAATAAGAGGCGGTGAATAATATGAGCTTTGGTTCTCGTCTCATAGGGAGGATCAGAAGAATGTTTAATTTAACAATGAAGAATGCTTCGGAGGCATTCGGCATAGATATCATCCATTCCCCGGAAATGTATGCGGCACAAAGCAAGTGGAACTCCATTATTACGGGTATTCCGCCTTGGCTTGATGCTGAGGATGATATTGAAACGGTAAATCTTGCTTTGCTTATGTGCAATACAAGAGCAAGGCTGACAACGCTCGATATAGGCGTTGCAATGAGCCAATCTCCGAGAACAGAATACATGCAAAGCGTAGCTGATAATCTGTTATCAAAGGTCGGGGAGAAGCTGTCAAGAGGGCTTGCTCTCGGCGGAATGATGATTAAGTATAACGGTGAGTCTTGGGACATAATGTACCCCGGGCAGTTTGCTGTTACGGATAAGGACAGCAACGGCAATATACAGGGCGCAATTTTTTCGGTTCAAAAGGTTCAGGGCGATTCTATATATACAAGGCTCGAATGGCACAGATTTGAGCAAAGCGGAACCGGTAAGACTTATCGAATTACAAACAAGGTGTTCAAAAGTCCTTTGAACGGTAATGATGAGCAACTCGGCAAACCTGTTAAGCTCAATGCTGTTGAAGCGTGGAAAGACATTGAGCCCGAAGTAAGAATAGCAAATCTCGATAAACCGTTATTTGCCTATTTCAGAGTGCCCGGGGATAATTTCATTGACGAATCGTCTCCGCTCGGTGCTTCGGCGTTTGCGGGAGCGATATCTGAGCTTAAAGCGGTTGATGTCGCAATCAGCCGTAAGAATGCAGAAGTTGAGGACAGCAAGCATATTACTTTTGTCTCACAGGTTGCTATTCAATCGGCACAAAAGCAGGGAACGAAACTTCCAAGGTTCGTTAAGGGGCTCGGTGTCGGAATTAACGCCAATGAAAACTCGGCTATACATGAGCACGTTCCAACAATGCTGACGGATCAGCGCATTAAGGATATCAACTTTAACCTTTCACTGGCAGGAACAAAATGCGGCTTCTCTGAGGGCACATTTGTTATGGACGGTCAGACGGGTATGATTACAGCAACACAGGTTGAAGCCGATGACCGTGACACAATTCAGCTAATAAAAGATACCCGTGACGCCCTCAGACTCGCACTCGATCAGGCACTTTACGGTGCAGATCAGATCATAACGCTATATAACCTTGCTCCGCTCGGACTTTATGATATTGATTACAATTTCGGCGATATTACATACAGCTATGAAGAGGACAAAGCTTCGTGGAAGCAATATGTAATTCAAGGCTGGGTTCCCGCTTGGAAGTATTTTGTAAAGTTTGAAGGTATGAGCGAGGAAGAAGCAAAGGCTCTTGTTGCAGAAGCACAATCGGCAAAGAAAGGCTTGTTTGAGGAGTGATATAAATGCTTACTCCCGAAGAATTGGCAACCATTGCCGAGACAATGCAGCCGCATCTTGATGAGCTGAATATGTGGATATCACAAGATATGATTCGCCGCTTTATGGCTCGAATGGGACGTGGCGAAAAAGATCTTTTGAGCGGTACCGATCAATGGCAGGCACAGGTTTACAAAGAAGCGGGCGGTTTGTATGAGGATTTGCAAAAGGAATTACACGAATTTACAGGCAAGTCCGAAGATGAAATCAAGGCTATTTTTGAAGATGCGGGTATAAGAGCTTGGAATGCTGATGATATTTTCTATGTTGCGCAGGGCTTTGAATCTGTACCGTTGCTTAGCTCGGAGCGGATGTTAAATATTCTGACCGACTGTTATCAAAGAACAAACAATGAGGTATATAACTTTACGAGAACGACAGCAAACGAGACTCAGCGGCGGTTTATCAAACTGCTTGATTCAACGCATATGAAAGTAATGAGCGGCGCACAATCATATACCGCTGCGGTAAAAGAGGCTGTCAGCGAGCTCGCAAGCACGCAAACAGAAGTTATTTATCCGTCGGGACATAAAGATACAATTGAAACAGCGGTTCTCAGAGCCGTAAGAACGGGCGTTGCACAGGCAAGCGGCAATATGACGCTGCAGGGAATGGAAGAACGTGACTGGGATTTGATAAGAGTCTCGGCTCATCTCGGCGCACGTTACGGTGACGGCGGCGAAAATCCGGGTAATCATTACTGGTGGCAAGGCAAACTATACAGCAGAACGGGCAGAGATAAGCGTTATCCCGACTTTATATCATCAACAGGCTACGGCTCGGGTGAGGGCTTGTGCGGTTGGAATTGCCGTCACTCATACGGCCCGGGAGAGCCCGATCATAATCCTTACAAGGAATATGATGCAGAGGAAAATAAGAAAGCCTATGATCTCTCGCAAAAGCAGAGAAAGATTGAGCGTACTATCCGAGCTGACAAGCTGAAGGTTAAAGGGCTTCGGGAAGCTATCGACTGTGCAGAAGATAAGACTTTAAAAAAAGAGCTCTCTGAGGACTACGAAAAAGCCTCTGCAAGGCTTTCAATGCATAATGCAGAATATAACCACTTTTGCGAAAGCAACGGTCTGAAACGCTATGATGACAGATTATCAATAGCCAAGTGGAATAGGTCGGAAGCTATGAAAGCGGCGAGAAAAGCACAAGAACATCATAAGCAATGGAAAAAAGAAATTGGCGCAGATTCTTTGCCGGATTCTCTTGAAAAATACTACGATATAAAGTATAATAATCCCAAAGAATATGAACTTATTAAGGGATATTCATATGCGGTTAAGAGTTCTCAAATATCTCCGCTTGTTGGATACGATTACTATAAAGATGTTGCAAAAAACATAGAAGAAACTTTTATAGGAAAACTAACATCAGACGGAAAAGAGATAAAAGCATTTACACCACACTTTGTGAACCGAACAATCGGTTATACGGCAGAACCTCACAAGAATATGCGGCAAGGAACACCATTGGAATACTCTTTGGAAGCGTTAACAAAAGGAACTGCTGCAAATCCCAGAATGACAAATGGTGATCTCCGTTGTACATATTCAACCAAAGATGCTTCCGTTACTTTTAGTTTAAGTGACGGAAAAATAATTCAATGTAATTTAATACATGGAGGCGATATCAATGGTAAACATTAAAAAGGATGACGTTGATTTCTTAAAGAAATTTGTTTTCAAAGAAGAACCCGAAAAATTGGAGAAATTGATAGCTTCCGATATCAGCGATGACCTTCTTATTGAGCTGAATGATTGGTTAGCTTTCGAGGGATTTGATAAAAACTACAATCTTAATAAAATTGGGCTTCGTGTTCAAGAAATCTATGATTACGTTTACATAAATAATGATATGTAATTTTAGATATATAGGGAAACAAAAAATCAATTAAAAAATTATATGACGGCCGTCACAGATGCTGTGGCGGCTTTTTCTATGCCCGAAAATAAATAAACAGGAGGTTTGAACTTGAAAATATTTATATCACAGCCCACGATGGGCAAATCGGACGAGCTTATTGCCGCCGAAAGAGAATTGATTATTGAACGAGTCAGGTCAATGTACGGTAATGACGTTGAAATCCTTGACAGCCTTTTCAATGATTATAATACATCAAATATAAAGCATCCGCCGATTGCATACCTTGGAAAGTCACTTGAGGTTCTTGCACAGGCGGATGTTGCCTTTTTCTCAAGCGGTTGGAAATCGGCGAAAGGCTGTCGAATCGAGTACGACGTTGCAAGACTTTACGGCGTTAAAATCAGCGGTGATGCCTCGTGATTTGTCCGTATATTCAACCGGCAAAGATTGAAGTTCAATCGTGGTTTCAAAATGCCGATCCATCAACACAGACATTAACGGATGGAGTAACGGTAACATCAAGTACAGTTGTTCCTCAGAAATGCAGGGAGAATGATTGTGCTGTATGGTATGACGGCAGATGTCATTATAACAAGTAAATATTTATAATTACGCTCTGTTTTTGCAGGGCGTTTTTTATGCCCTTTTTTAGAAAGCGTCGGGGCAGAACCGGCAAAGGGCACCATTATCAGACTGTCGGCGGTCTTAATAATGCCGAAATCCGCAGGGTGCGAGCATCATCCTTAACAACTGCTTAGCGGATAACAGGAGGTTTTTGTAATGAAAACTGAAGAACTCAAGGCTCTCGGTCTTTCCGATGAGCAGGTAAGAAGTGTTTTTGAGCTTAACGGTAAGGAAATCGATAAGCAGAAGAAGCGCATTGCTGAGCTGGAAGCAGATCTCGAGAATGCAAATGAACAGTTCAAGCAGGCAGATGAAACTCTGAAAAAGTTCGGCGATATGACGCCCGACAAGTATCAGGAAGAGCTTGAAAAGTACAAGCAGGCGGCAGAAGATGCAAAGTCCGAGTACGAAAGCAAGCTCACACGAAGAGATCAGTCAGAATGGATTGATCAGAAACTGGACGAATACGGAGTAGCTTCACCGTATGCCCGTAAACAGCTCAAGGCAGAGTGCTTGTCTGAGGATAGCGGACTTAAATGGAAAGATAATACCTTTTTTGGCTTTGACGACTTTATGAAAGCGGCAAAAAAGAATGACAACGGTCTTTATCTTTCGGAAGAAGAGAAGCAGGCTGCGGCAAAAGAAAGTGCCGCAAAGGAAAAGGCGGCGAGGTTTACCGGACCAATGCAAGGTGACGGCACAGGGACGGAAACAAAAGCCAAAGTACCGCCTAAGATTTTTTAAATTAAGAAAGGATTGATATTTTATGTCACGTATCACAGCATTGTCAATGTTGACAGAAGCAGAGGGCAAGGCTTATCTTGCCGAACGTTACGGTGCAGTTATTGAGGGACTTCAAAAGTCGCTCGTTTCCGCATCAATGAAAAACAAGGAGCTCTCGGGCGATCCCGACGCAGGTTCACTTGAAGCAAAGAGATTTGTAAATGCCAGCGCAAAGGTCTACGGTACTGCGAGAACAGCAGGTAAGGGCGATAAGGTAAAGGCTCAGGCGGTTACAGTCCCGCTTGACCAGGACAAGGAGATTATCGAGGAGCTTGCGGAGAAGGACGTACGTCTTTTGGGCGTTGAGGGTGTAATCGACCGCAGAACAAACAACCACGTTCTTGTTATGAACTCAGAGCTTGACAAGAAGTTCTTCGCTTGCGCCGCAGACAACGCAACAAGCGTTAATCTTACGGGATATGACAAGATCGAGGATAAGCTCGAAGCATTTATCCAGGAGCTTGAAACAACTCAGAATGATTTCGTTGACGGTATTCCCCGTGAGATTATGAGACTTGTTCTTTCCCCGAAGTATTACGGACTTATTCGTAATCAGCTTGATAAGCAGGAGAGAGCGAATGTCGACACAGGTACAGAGTCGTTTAATGTATGGCACGGCGTTGAAACCCAGTCTTGCGTTCATCTTCCTACAGGTGTTGACGCTGTTATTATGGCTGACGGTGCGGTTGCACAGCCCGTTTATTCCAACGGCTATAAGGCAGAGAAAATTCCTCTTTCGGACGACTATGCCGTTGAGCTGTTCTTCTATTACGGCACCAAGGCGGTTACCCCCGACCTTATTTTCAAGCCGGCAACGTTTACAAAGGTAAATACAGCTTCGGAGACCTATGACAGCTCCAAGACGTATTACACCGAGTCGAACGGCGTTTACACGGTAGCCGAGATTACCTCTTTTGCTTCGGGTACTACTTATTACACGATGAACTGAGGTGACGGCAATGCTCTTTATGAATAAGCGGACGGGAAATATCCTTTCCGCTACAAACAAAACGAGCATAGCTATGATGCGGGCTTCGGAGAACTATACAGAGTATAAAGCCACACCGAAGCCTGCCAAGAACGGCAGAAAGAAGAAGCCGGCAAAGGAGGGCTGAGTATGTATTCTACAAGTCAATTCTATGTTGAAGAATACTTCGGGAATGAAATCCCTTTAGACGATATAAACAAGTATTTGAGTCGTGCTTCTGACGAGCTTGACACGCTCACATACGGTCGTTTAATCAAAGCCTATCCTACAGAACAGATATACGATGAAAAAGTCCAGAAAGCCGTTTGTGCGGTTGCTGAGTGCCTTTACAAGATAGAGGAACAGCGCAAAGCGGTTGCGTCAAGGATTGATACTGACGGAAAATACACGGGACCGATATCCTCAATAAAAGCAGGGGAAGAATCGGTCTCGTATACTTCCGTAAACAGCAGTTCATCTGTGTATTCCGCTGCGGCCGCAAGCAAGGAAGCACAGAATCAGCTGATAGCTGAAACTGCGGCACGGTATATCGCAAATGTTCCTGATGCGAACGGAATCAATCTGTTGTATGCAGGCGGTGAAGCCTATGTTTGACAAAACTATAACTCTTTTTAACCATCTTGACGGCCAATGGCTTGTTTCCGTAATTCCCGGTGTATCACTTATTGAAAAGAAATCAAGCGAGCTGAAACCGGGAGAAACCAACAACGGTGATACTGTCAAATTGCTGATACAAAGCGACAAGGAACAGCAAATCCGAACGACGGACGGATTGAAGCGATACGCTCAGCCGAAAATGTTTAAAGGATCGGATGAGATAACGTTTGATCTTGCGAAAGATTTCTTTTATGTCGGTGATTGGAACGATGTCAAGACTGTCTCCGACTCGGACTATGAAAACGGACTTTATAACGCAATGAACGACGCATACGACGGAGTGTATCTCATTTCATCGTGTGCGTTTTATTCTCTGCTTCCTCATTTTGAGATAGGGGGTAGGTAATATGAGCGATATAAGTCATTTTAAAGGGATATCGGTTGTTCACGGTGATATCAAAGTGAATATTGACCTTGATAGATTTTCCAAGCAATTCGAAAGGGCGCAAGATGAGCTTGATAATATGGTCTTATTGTCGTGTATTGACTATGTTCCAATGAGGACGGCGCTTTTGCGGCAAAGGTCGTATGTAAAGGGTCCTGGAAGAGTTGTTTTTCCGGGTCCTTATGCAAGGTTTTTGTATATGGGAAAAGTTATGGTTGATCCTGATACAGGAAGCCCTTGGGCAAGAAAGGATGCTAAAAAAGTCTTAACGGAACGCAAATTGACGTACGGCCAACCGGGAACAGGCGATCATTGGTTTGATCTTGCAAAAGTGCAACATGGGAAATACTGGATAAAAAGAGTTAAAGAAATAGGAGGCGGCGGATAATGTTACCTAAACCGCAAGAAACAATTAAAGTTGACGTTGAGGGCTCAGAGGCAGTTTCTACAGTTCTTTTGCAGCTTATAAATGAATTCCCGGGCAAGGCTGAGAAAATTGCTTTTTCAAGTCTTAGTGAAACATCAGGTATAAGTTTGTTTCCGACGGCGGGTTCCTCTGTCTTATACGAAGAAACGGACATTTGCGGTCACGTAACGCAGATATGCCAATATCCGTTCAGCGTGGTTTACCGCTGTTCACCGTCAACAGAGCAAATGAGAATAAAAATTAAGGAGTTTCTTGACCTGCTAGGTAAATGGCTTGAAAAGCAGGACGTCATTGTTGACGGTAAAACATACAAGCTCGAAGAATATCCAGCCTTATCGGCAGGAAACAGAATTATCCAGTCTATAAGCCGTACCAATGTTGCACACCTTACAGCAACATATCAAGACGGTATAGAAGATTGGGAAGTGTCGATGACACTTAAATATGAAAACGAATATGACGAATAGGAGTGATTTAAATGGCAGCAGAAACAACAAAAATTAAGTCAAGTAAATCGGCGGTGCTGCTTAATGTCGGAACAGCGGCGGCAGCCGATTATAAGCGTATCGGTAAGGGCGTAACTTCCTTGCCGATACGCTACAACCCGAAGACAACGACCGAAACATATGTTGACGAGGACAATGCAACAACCTCGGTTGACAGCTACGAAATATCGTCCGATATCGAGCAGACTGCAATTAAGGGCGATCCGATTTTTAATTATGTCGATGAAATAAGGAAAAATCTCAAAACGGGCTCGGATTGTGAAACAACGGCTGTTTTGGTTGATCTTTATGACATGACGATTACCGACGGTTCGGGTACAGGCAAGGGTAAGCAGTTCAACGTTACAATTTCGGTGACCGATTGGGAAATTTCGGGCGGTGAAATTGTTAAAATCAAGTACAAGATCGGCTTTAACGGTGATCCGACAGACGTTAGCGTTACTGTTACGAAGGGCGTTATTACAGTCGGTTCAAGCACTAAAGCGGGGTAAATGACTACGAGGGGGCATGATGCTCCCTCTTTTTTTAGGAGGATATTATGGAACAGTTAAGAATCCAGCGTAAGGACGTCTATGAAATTCAGGTCAACGACGAGGGCGATACGATAAGATTCAACCTTGGAGACCTTGAATTGCCTTTCAAGCTTGAAAAAGCCGCCAATGACATAACAAAGATACAGAACGACCTGAAATCCCGTCTTGTGGTTATTGATAAGCAAAAGGACAGCAAGGGCAAGAATGATTTGATGAGCAAAAATCAGCGTGACAAGCTTAACGCCTGGAAAAATGCATACAACAAGATGCGTGTTGCAATGGACGGCTTTCTCGGAGAGGGCGGCTGTCAAAAGATTTTCGGTAATGATAATTATCTTGAGATGTTTGACGACCTCTTTGAAGAGCTTGACCGTCCTCAGGAGGACGGAAAGTCACATCTTGAAAAGATGAGAATTGCCGATAATGATATTGTCAAGCGAATTGAGGACAAATATAACAAGACCAAAAACAAGCAGGTGATTTAACGTGTACCCTACACACGCAGAAATCAACGGTGAGCTTTATCCGATAAACACCGATTACCGTGTCGCAAAGGAATGTTACGAGATCATCAATGACGATACAATTTCCGATCAGGAAAGAGCCTTAGCGGTTATTTATAAGCTTTTCGGCTTTGTTCCGCTTGAAAACGGTGAGGCGTTCCTTGATAAGGCTTCGCTTTTCTTGACTTGCGGACAGAAGCAGGAAAATAAGTCCGACGAGCCGCCCGATTTTGACGTAAACGAGGACGAAGGCTTTATTGAAGCTTCATTTAAAAGCTGCTACGGGGTTGATCTTGATGAGGTCAATATGCACTGGTGGAAGTTTAACGATCTTGTACAGGGACTTGACAAGCATTGCATATTGTCGAGAGTGCGTGAAATCAGAAATTATGATTTAAACGAAATCAAAGACCCGATACAGCGGTCAAAAATAGCTGAGGCACAGGAAAGGTTGAAGCTTCCGGAGAGAATATCAACGGAGGAACAAGAAAAAATTGATGAGTTTGACGCTCTGTTTGGAGGTGATTAAATGGCAGCGGATGGTTCAATAAAAATTGATACCCGAATTGACACAGGTGCTTTTGAACATACTTTTGAGGATGTCGACAAGATGTGTGAAAACACGAAGAAACATCTTGAAAGCATTGCCGAAAGTCTGAATATAAAGACAAATCCGATTGAAATAATCAGCAATGCTCAACTGGCAAAAGCAAAAAAGAAGCTCGAAGAAATCAACGCAGAGATTAAAAAGATACAAGCCGGTACGGATGAAATGTTACCGTTAGCACAGACCGATGAACAAGCGGTAAATCTTTTAAAGCTTGAAGAAGAACAAACGAAAAAACTTGTTGCAGAACAGGAAAATCTTAATAAAGCAATATCGGCATATGAAGAAAAACAGGCAAAAATTACGGCTGAAAAACAAAGGCAGACTGAAATCAAGACAGCCGAAAAACAGCAGAAAGACGATATTAAATCAATCAATTCCGATGTTTCCGGCACGGTCGCAGGTGATGATTTTGTATCGAAAATCAAGAATGCCGAGCAGTACGAAGCGACACTTGAAAAGGTCAAAGCAAAAATGCAGACGATTGAGCAGAAAACGGCGAAATTGGCAGCGAAGAAAGGCATTGACGGCTCGGACGCACTGAGCGCAAACAGAGAATATCAGAAGCTTAAAAAGCAGTATGACGCACTCATAGCCAGTGCAGGCAAATTTAAACGCTCGTCAAAAGGCGGTTTTGATACGGCGAATTCCGGTGCCAAAAAGCTCGGTGCAAGCATGAAAAGCGCAGTAAAAAGCATGGCAAAATATACGCTTGCAATTTTCGGCGCACAAGCGGGATTCTATGCCGTAAAGAATGCTATTCGTCAGGTGCTTTCCGACAATGAGAAGCTTAACAATACCGTAACCGCTATGAAAGGTGCATTTGCAAACGCTTTAGCTCCCGTAATAGAACGGGTTGTATATTGGTTGAAATATGCCTTCGCTTATCTGAATTTGTTTGTAAAGGTGCTGACGGGCGTTGATATGGCAGCACAGTACAACGCAAAAGCAATCAACAAGCAGACCGAAGCTACAAAGAAAAACGCAAAGGCGACAAAAGAAGCAAATGCACAGCTTGCGTCGTTTGATGAAAAGAATGTCTTGAATGCGAACAATCAGAGTACAGCGGATGACGGAACGGAGTCAAGCAAACCGGCATTGCTCGATCTTCCTGATGTCAGCGGAGGCAAGTTTGAGGAAATCTGCGAAAACATCAAGGCTCATTTGGAAGAGCTGGAAATGGCGGCGGCTGTTGCTCTGTTTGCAGTAGGCTTTATCCTTTTGGCTGTCGGTCAAATCCCTATGGGCATTGCTTGTATCATCGGAGGAATAGTTCTTGCTGCCATTGCAATAAAAGATTGGGGAGAACTATCCGAGAGAACCAAAGCAATGATTTCGGCAATCATGGCGATTGCCGGCGGAGCGTTTCTTGCAATAGGAATCATTTTGTGCGCAACAGGGGTTAACCTGCCGTTAGGTATCGCTATGATAGTGATAGGAGCGGCTCTATTGGCAGGTGCGATAGCTTTAAATTGGGATGCTATAAAAGCCAAAATAGAGGTGGTTCTCGATAAAATCAAACAGGTTGTTTTGAAAGCATTTCTTATTGTTCTCGGAATAATGTTACTTACAACGGGCGTAGGTATGCCGCTTGGAATTGCACTTATTGTTGAAGGGATTAAGGCGATCAGATCGGAAGAAACACTTGATTGGGAAGCAATTAAAACTCATATCGAAACCGCATTAACGAAAGTAAAAAATATAATTACAGGCGTCTTGATGATGGTTGTTGGTGTATTACTCTGCTGTTCAGGTGTTGGCATACCTCTCGGTGTCGGTCTGATTATAGAGGGAGTTCGTGCGATCAAATCCGACGAAGCTCTTGATTGGGAAAAAATGAAAACTTCCATTGAAAACACCATGGACAAAGTCAAAATGTACTTGCTAAACGCAGGAGCAATAGTCGTTGGCGTATTGCTTTGTGCGACCGGTGTAAGCTTACCGCTCGGATTAGCCCTTATACTTTCCGGAATCAAAGCATTTAAAACAGGTGAAACCATTAACTCCGATTTGATTTTGAACACCGTAAAAGATACATGGGCAAGAATCAAAAACTTTTGGAATGCACATATCGGTTATGTGTTCAAAAAAGAATGGTGGAGCAGAAAGTTTGACTGTATAAAACAGGGAATGAAAGACGCTCTGAACGGTGTTATCGGTATTGTCGAGCGTACGATAAACAATATCGTTTCAAAGCTGAATTCATTCAGCATTAAAATTCCGAATTGGGTGCCGACCTATGGCGGCAGCTCTTTGGGATTTAATATTCCTTACGCTCATCTTCCCCGTCTTGCAAAAGGCGGTATTGTAAATAACCCGGGCAGAGGTAGGGCGGTTATTGCCGGTGAAGCAGGCGCGGAAGCAATACTTCCGTTGCAGAACAACACAGAATGGATGGATATGCTTGTTGACAAGGTTGCCGATAGGGTATCAATGAACGTTGTCAACCGCATTACGATTGACGGCAAGGATGTAAATTCATCAAACAAGAAGTACGATTCACGATTTGCCTTTGCCACAAACGGAGGTGTTTTGTGATGATAAAAACATATACAGATACCACTATAAAAAACTGCACGCAGCCTTTTGCAATCAAATGCGGTGCAACGTGGTATGCTTTCCCGAGTACAATTAAAGATGCGTCGCTCAGCGACTATAAGCTGTGGGGAGATGATACGGGGCGCAGTATGACGGGCTCATCAAAAGGTACGCTTATCGGTATATTTCCGAAGTTGCAGGTGACAATCGGAAAACAAAATGCCGACGAGCGTGCCATTTTGTGTAAATGTCTTAATCAGACCGAAGCTACCGTCAGAGCGTACTGCACCGAACGCAAGCGCTTTGAAACCGCAAGCTTTTATTTTGGCGATGTTACCAACAAGATAAAGCATTGGGATAAATACGGTACGCTCGGAACATTGAGCAACGGCGTACAGTCGTACCAATGTAAAAGCACATTTGACTCAATGCAATTTAGTATCGTTGCCAATAATAGGAGGTCGAAATCATGAGCAAAACCGTACAGGAAATAATGGAGGTAATGGGCAAGACTGTTGAAGCGACCATGAAGCTGGAACGTAAAAACGGCAGTTCATACACCCACATAGCCGACATTACCCCGGAAGATATCAATGAAATACGGTATTACTTTGACGGGGCATTATACCGCTCCGTGATGCGTTGTCTTGAGGTTAAGCTCAAAGGCGACTGGACAGCAAAAGCAAAAAAAGGCTTGCTGCTTGACAGCCTCAAAATCAAAGCAACACACCCGGAGGGTGACAGCGTAACAATCGGTTACGGCGGATTTTATATCGCAGAAGCTCCCGAATATGATGCGGCACAAAATCTTACAAGCGTAATTGCTTACGATGAGCTTTATCAGTCTATGCGGCCATATACTGCATCATTGTGGCAAAGCGGTATTACCGTTAAAAACTATCTTATTGCTATATTAAATAAGCTCGGTATCAATTACGATGCAAACAGTTTTAATTTAATGGCAAATGCCGATAAGGTGATTACAAGCGAGAAATATCTTGACATTGAGAACGACAGCACCGAGGCGGCTTATACATACCGTGATATTCTTGACGAAATCGCAAAGGCTTCGGGCGTGACGTTTGTGTTCAAAAATTCGCTCGGCGGTGATCCGTTTAAGCTTTATGCAATCAAGCCGACCGAGAGCGGCTATGTGATTGACGAGAGCAACCTCCGAAGTGTGACAATCGGTGCAAAGTACGGACCTGTCAAGGGCGTTGTGCTTTCCCGAGAGCCACAGGAGGATAATGTCTATTATCCGTCAAACCTTTCGGATTCTCAGACAGCGGTTAAAATATCGAACGTCGAGCTTATTGAGGACTCAAGCAACGACGAATACCGAAAGCAGTTTGCGAAAGGTATTTATGATAACGTTGCAGGCACGGAGTATTACCTTTATGAGCTCGACTCGTTCGGCATCGGCTTCCTTAATTTCGGTGATATATTCACTCTCAAGGTTTGTGAACGCACAGGCGGTATGATCGGTGACGAAAAAGAGTACGAAACAATCTTTATGCGTACCGATATGACCGTCAGCCAAGGAGTAAAAGAAAAGTCGAAGCTTGAAGCGCCGCAGGCTACATCAACTGACTATTCGGCGGCAGAGTCGGCATCTGATAAGCTGCTGAAGAAAACCATGATCAAGGTTGACAAGCAGGAGCAGAGGATCACGGCACTTGTCAAGGAATCTGACGACAAGTATTCCGAATTTACTCAAACCATAAACGGCATTAAGGGCGAAATAGTTGATACCAAGAATGATCTGAAAGCAGAAATCACGGCAACTGCTTCGGCGGCAACAAGCCAATATACGGCGCTGAAAACGGAGGTTGAGGGAAACTATGTGGCGAACAGCACATACAACACATTCGTCAATCAGACCGCCGAAAAGTTTTCAACACAGGCAGAGTCAATCAAGAATATTCAGGGCGCAGGATACATCACCGAGGAGCGATGTAACTCGCTCATTGAAGCGCAGTCGGACAAGATTACGCTTTCGGTTGAGGAAAACCTGAAAATCGGCACAAGAAATATTTTGCTGAATTCCGAATGTTTCGCGGGCTTTACACCGACGAAATATAAGGTCGACAAAGCGCTGATATATCCGTCATACCCCGATACATATGTACCGTCGGGGAAATACAGTCAAGTGATTTTTACCGCTGATTCGACAGGCGGAGATACAGGAATAACAAGGGGTATCCGTTTTGTTGAGTCTGATATCCTCGGTCAGAGCACTGTTGATAAGGTCAAGCCGAATACGACATATACATTGTCATTTTGGCTTAAAACAGACGGTGCATTCTCACACCCGGGTAATCTTGCTGCTTCATCTGCGATTTATGCCGGAGAAGGCGTGAAGGTTACTCTTGACACAAAACGTAGTACTGCTCCGACGCTCACAACCTCGTGGCAGAAATATGTATTGACTTTCAAGATTACAGGCTCAATCAGTAATTTTTATATAATGCTTTTCTTTACAGACTGTTTAGCAAGCACACAATACCGAGTTGATATTTCCTCATTTAAGCTTGAAGAAGGCAACATTGCTACCGATTGGACGCCGTCAGAAATAGATATGGTAAGCGACGCAACTTATCAGTCTTTTATAAAGTTGCTGCCAGACAAGATAAGTGCAGGGGTTGAATCGACAGTTAACGATCAATACATAGCAGATAAAATAAATCAGAAGTGTGTATCGGTAACACTCGACACAAACGGTGTTACCATAGAAAATGGAGCACTAACTTTAAAAGACGAAGGCGGTGATGTAATGATTGATAGTTCGGGAATTCATTCGGAATACCTTAACTTTGGAAAGACGATTGATATCGATACAATCAAGAATGGTATAGTTTTAAATGAAAACAATGTTGATATTTTAACACTTAGAAACTATACAGGTGCTGATACTGGAATGATAAATGCCAAAGCAGCCGTTTCTGTAATGTTAAATATTGCTCCGTTAAAAAATTTATTTTGGAATAATTCGAATAACTGGTTTTGTGCCAAAAATTCAGTGAATCAAATTACAATTGCAAAAATAGAAAATGTTGAAGAAACGCAAGTGTACATTCTTTCGTTTGATGTGATTCTTGCGACAACAACTAACGGTAAAGCATTGTTACCGCAGATAGTTTATTTGTCAACGGATAAAACTGTTTCATATGAGATTGGTGTCGATACTTTGACCGCTGGCAGTGCTAAGGTCTCAGAAAAAACATATCAATACAGGTATGGAACTTTATCATGTTCAATTCGTGGCTATGATTTGATCAAGATTAGAGGTGGAAAAAGTCAAAACGCTAAATTGACTATTTCTTCTATCGCAATGGCTACATTTGGAACCTCAAATGATTCTGCTTCCTGGCTTCAAGCTTTGTATAGCCCGACTGTTGATCATATGGGCTTTGTTGGAAACTTTAAACTTACCACTTTTGTCGGAGCTACACTCAATGCAAGGGCACTCTTGAACGCAAACACGGATTATTATTTTGATCTCGGTACGGGTATTTTGGCTGCTGATGAAATAAGTTGTAAAAATTTAAGACCAGAAGCTCTCCCTACTACACAATCAACAGATGATCTAAAAAAGATATATGTTGATCCTTCAACAGGACAACTGTACAGAGAACTGTAACAAGGAGGCACACATGAAAACATCAATCAAACAAATTTTAAACGCCCGTGAGACACTTTCACGGCTTGCGGGGCAGACATTGCCCGTAAAGCAGAGCTACAGACTGGCAAAGCTCATTAAAGCCATTGACGGTGAAATCAATGTGTACGACGGCGAACGTATCAAGCTCTGCGAGAAATACGGCACGCTGAACAAGGAAAAGCATATCTACGAGTTTGAGGACGAAGAGTACAAGAGCTTTGAAACTGATATTAACGTCTTGCAGAGCCAAGAGGTCGAGCTTGATATCAAGCTGATTGACATCAGCGACCTTGAGCTTTCGGCGCAGGAAATCATCAGTATTGAGCCTTTTATTGAGGTGATCACCGATGATTAACCGAATTACAGTCAGCGAAAAAAGGGGATTGTTTCCCGAATATTCAAGTCTCGGCACTATAGGGGAGAAGAACGCAACGACGCTGTTGTTTCGTCTCCCTGTTGCGTTGCAGGGATACAGTAAAAATATCGTCTGTGAGACCGCACAGGGCAGTTTTAATTACATTGTATCAAACGATACCTTCGACCTGCCGAGTGAGGTTCTGACGGATAACACGCTGAAATTACAGCTTGTTCTCAAGGACGGTGACAAAGTCATATGGAAGTCAATTCCGTACACATTCACCCTCAATCCGACCCTTGACGACAGCGGTGAAAATGTCGTTGAAAAAGCGAAAACGGAGCAGAGAGAGACCGACAGGACGGAGCTTGGAAAGGCTCTGAAAGAAGCAACGGGTGAGGACTATGAAGCTGACAACTGGGAAAAATTGATTGAAAATGTCGGAGCACTTGTTGTCTTAACTGATGAAAACAAGAGCGCTATTGAAAATAACAAACACATTAGCTTTATGTTTGGACGTTCTACGCAGCCGCCCTCAATTCTTTACGGCGATTATACGATCGCTGATGATGAAGCTTCGGATTATATTGACTCCGACGGTCTTATTATCACGCCTTATTTGGATACGCCTAATGCGTTATATTCCGCAGGTACTCGCTTTAGCAGCAAGATCGGCAATGTCGAAATAAATGTATCGGGGGTTGGTGCCTCAACTTTTAACATATCGACCGGCAATACGAGCTCGGTTTCTTGGTTAAACGGTACAAATGTTAAAAAGATGGTGCTTGTAGGGTCTCAAAACATATCAAACATGGCATTCCTGTTTAATAATGCTCCCTTGGAAGAGCTCACGTTCCTTGAAACCGGGGAGAAAAGAGAGGACGTCATCTACAAACACGGTTGGGAGTGGACATTCAACGGCTGCTCAAACCTCAAATATATTTTGGGAACACCCCTTGACATAACCCGAAGCAACGGTTCAAGCGGATTTAATATGTTTGCAAAATGTACAAGCTTGCGCTATGTCGGGTTCAAGCCAAAAACAATCACGGGAACATTTGATATGGGCGCTTGTTCTCAGCTCACAAGGTCAAACATGGAGGCAATCGTTAATCTTTTAAACGGCTGTCGTGATTGGGTGAATGCCGGAACGGCGTCTTGCACACTAACGTTGAACAGCTCATGTAAAGACGATCTGAAGAATCAGAAATGCCATTGCAACAAGGAAACAGGCGAGTATATCAGCCACAACACCTATCTGCAATATTCTGAGAATGAGCAGAAAAAATACGGCGCCGAGGTAAGTTATATAGCGGCATTCACTCACACTGGTAAGGCATATGAAAGTACTAACACCGAAACATGGTACATAGGTAAGGGAGTGACATTGGCATGGAGTTAATTATTAAAACCGAACAGGGATTTATTCAGGTGCTTCCGCCCGACGGTTACAAAATTCGCTTGAAAGGAGATAATACGCAGAGCTTCACAGAAATTGATATGCCGCTCGGCAACAAGGCTGAGGTTGAAAAGTACATTGTCGTACCGCTCGATGAACCGGATGAGACGGTCGAAAATCCTCCAATAACGCCGACAGAGGACGAAGAACTGTCAGCAGAAGAGGCGTTGTCTATAATTACAGGAGGTGTATCGGATGAAACGGTCTGAAGCTAAAGCAATACGGCGAAAGGTCGTACAGGGTGAACAGGTTGAAAAGCTCGGCGGCATTACGGAGAAAATCGAGCAGTCAGATAAAATCGGGTATGATTGGCACAACTACTATGTTGGAGATAAGCTTGTCAAGTCAGAGTATGTCGAGCAGGATAACCCGGTCGGTACGCAGAATAACCCGTTCGAATGGTCGCCTGGTATAAAGCTGATACCGAACGGCTATTACACTTATGGCGGCAGGCGATACGTTGCAATTGCCGAAGGTTCGCCCGAAACGATTACAGAGGAATATCTCGTTGAATTTTAAGGAGGAGTCAAAATGACACCAACAGGAAACAGACTTATAGACACAATTATCTACGTCGCAGGCTCGGCGATTGCATTTAATATAATCTTGCCGATCTGTGCCGTAATTCTTAAAGCAATTGGGCTGATGTGAGGTGCGCATGGAAGGAATAATCGCAGCAATCATTACGGGCGTCTTGTCGCTTATCGGCGTTGTAATAAGCAACATTGCGGCAAATGCCAAGATGTCAAAGGAACTTGAAAAGGCACAGGCGGTAACGGATACCAAAATTGAAGAATTAACACGAGAAGTACGGGAACATAACAACTTTGCGAAGCGTGTTCCCGTGCTCGAAGAAAAGGCAAAGGTCGCAGATCACCGTATCAGCGATTTAGAGCATATCAACATCAACAATCAAAATTAAAATTAAGGAGGAATCTCAAATGAAAAAAATCAATCTTAAGGGCGTAACAGCACAAACATGGGCGAGAACACTCGTTCTTGTCCTCGCACTCATCAGCCAGCTTGCCGTTATCCTCGGCAAGAGAAGCGAAGCAATCGACATTGATCAATGGCAGGAGTATGTGACTTACATATTCACCGTCGGAGCATCAATCGTCGCATGGTGGAAGAACAACAGTTTTACGAAAAATGCACAGGTTGCCGATGATGTCAAGAACAGCCCCGAACTGACAAACGGAAGAGGTGAGTGAATATGAGTAACAGCTCACTCGCTACATATCAGCGACTGACCGATAATTACGACCCTCGCAGAAACAAGATCGACACGATTACAATTCATTGTTACGTTGGACAGGTCACGGCAAAGCAGGGTTGCGATTATTTTTACAACACCGACAGAGAGGTTTCCTCAAACTATGTTGTCGGTCGTGACGGTTCGATCGGTCTTTCGGTTGCAGAGAATCACAGAGCGTGGACGTCGTCCTCTCCATCAAACGACCACAGGGCAATCACAATTGAAGTTGCCTCGGACACAAAGCCGCCGTATGCGGTCACAGATAAGGCATATAGTGCGCTCATAACACTTGTAACCGACATCTGCAAGCGTAACGACATCAAAAGGCTTGTGTGGTCCGATAACAAGAGTAACCGAGTTAACCACCGCAACGGCTGCAATATGACCGTACACAGGGATTTTGCTTCGACTGCTTGTCCCGGTGCATATCTTTACAGCCGTATGGCAGATACTGCGGCTCAGGTCAACAAGAGACTTTCCGCAGGCACAACAAAGCCGACAGCCAAACCGACAACCACAATCAAAATTGACGCACCGTCAGACGTAGGAGGTAATGATATGACAAGAGGATATTTTCAGGTAGGCGACCGCAATGAGGGTGTTTACGCATACAAACAGCAGCTTATGCTCCTCAAGAAAAAGGGTATAATCTCGCAGGGCGTTGACAACAACGAGATCTTCGGCGCAGGCACCCGAACCGCAACAATTCAGGTACAAAAAGCCGCAGGCATAACGCAGGACGGTCTTGCCGGTCCGCAGACAATAAGAGCTTGCTATGTACTCGCGGCGAAGTAAACCCATATCTGAATATAACCGTCAGTGATCTGACGGTTATATTTGTACTAAATAGAATAATTCACTATATGTAATATAGTAATATTTAATAATTTTTAGTTTGCTTAATTGACAGTTTACTTTTTGTGAATTATAATATATTAAATTTATAGTGTTCAATATATTATAATCTATGTGGGAAGGTGAATTTATGCCAATAACTGTTCCACATCAAAAGGAACTTCTTAGTCAAGCATATGTTCGTGCCGTTGTTGCGAAAGCCGGTTTTAATTTAAGCAAAGATGAGTTTGACTATGGATATGATGGCACCATAAAAGAAGTGGAAGTCAGAAATGGACGGTATCGTGACACTAACTTGGTAGTGAATTATCAACTTAAAAGTACTTGTAATATAGAAATTGAAAATGATGATGTAGTATATGATCTCGACAAGGATAATTACAATGATTTGATAGAAGTAAACACTATGAATCCACAAATATTGATTTTAGTAGCGTTGCCATCTAATCCTGATGAATGGTTAGATATTTCACCGGAAAGAATGATCATTAAAAGGTGTGCATGGTGGTGTTCTTTAAGAGGGTTAAAAGAAACTAATAATAGTTCGAAAAAAAGAATCCGAATCCCCGCAAAACAATTATTTACACCTGAAGCTCTAATTGAAATATTTAAAAAGGTGAACGGAGGGCAATCTTTATGAATTCATATTTAATGAAAAATTTGATTGGCATAACCGCAACATCTATAGATAAATATTTGCTCTTTACCGGATGGTCAAAAGATGAAACTTTTGGGAATCCCAATGTGTGGATGTATTCTAAAACATCTGATCCTGAATTGAGGCTTGCCGTCCCATCGAGCGAAACCTTGAAAGATTTTTATCCGTCTGTATATCGTGTGATTCAAACGTTAGCAATTCTTGACAATAGAAGTGAACCGGAAATAATAAATTCAATCAAAAGTGCATATTCAGATCGTATGCAATTCCGCATAATTTTTGATGAAAGTAAGAACGGAGAAATACCGTTAGAATATGCTGCACAGTGTATAAATGGGTTAAAAGATTTGGTGTTATATGCAGCATGTGCCGAAGAAAAGGCAAAGCCTATATGTAACAAGTCATATAATAGTGCTAAACAATATCTTGATAATTTCCGATTCGGTCAAACACAAGTTGGTAGCTTTATAATTAATATTGATGTCCCTGTCGTCGATGAGAATAGTGAACAATTCTACATGCCGGAAGTTACTAATCCTACAGCTGATCTCCCAGAGCATAAAATAATAAAACGTATAGAAAAAGCAATAAGTCAGGTTGATAGCGTTACCAAAGGTTCTGTGCATGTTGCTGATTTAATCGAGAACGGATATGAAGAGGGTATAACGGCAAATATGTGTGATGCTCTGTCAAAGTTGAAACCCGAAGGAAGTGCGGATATTAAAGTTGAAACATCTATATATTATGCAGAGGCAATTACACACGCTGTAGAGCCACCGAAGGTTTGCTTTATCAATTATGAACATTTTATGTATATTGAAGAGATTTCAAAGCGATATAAAGATTGTACTTTAATTGAAGATGTAACGCTTGAAGGTACAATTAAAATGCTGCTTAAAAATTCAGTTGATGGTGAAGATGAAAATATAGTGAGTCTTTTAACGAAAATTGACAATAAATTACGATCCATTATGCTTCACCTTTCTCTGAGAGATCATACGGCAGCATGTAATGCATACCGAGATGACAAAGAAGTACAAGTAAGTGGCACTCTTGATAAAAGTGGAAGACGTTGGTTCTTTTCTGAGGTAAATGCATTTAATGTTATAGATTAAACTTATCCCCGGACTATCACACGATAGCTCGGGGATTTTTTGCGTTTATGGGGATATAGCGTAGGATATTTAAGGACGAAATATACCTAATAACAATGCAACTAAAAGCAATGGGATTGAAAGATAACCTAATACCGATGAGATTTTTTCCAATTTTTTCACAAATTTTTTTCCATAGTTATGTTCTTTATTAACTTTTCTTTTAACCATTATTATCATCAATAAACATACAATGTATAAGAATATCAAGCACACGAAAGAAACTATCTTATAAGTATTCTTATTGAGAAATAAATCAAATATTAAACCTGCTGAAGAAAAAATAAAACTTATAAAGCTAAATAAACTTGAGTAAGCTATGTCTCTTTGGCTTTGCTCCATTATGTCAGCTCTTGTTTTCTTTCCTTTAGGTTTGTTGTTTTTCTTTTTCATAAATACTTCTCCTTTTAAAATTCTAATATGGATTTCAGCTAATTCCACATTGATTATATTATATTAGAAATAAACGTGAATGTAAATAGTTTTTAAAAAAATTATATCCCTTTACACTCAGCACCGCCGTATTGTGAAATTATAATACTTGCGTATTTGGCGTTGGGTGTGGCGATTTTGACGGGATATTGCAATTTCTTTTCATAAACAAACATCAGTTGTTACCCCCTAAGTCCCACGGCCACGGATTTTTGAGCCATGATACGCCGGGGTCTGAATTTGAATAAAGCGGCCCGCAGGTTTCTTCATATTCGGCAACGAGCTTTTCGTTTTTTTCTTCATACTTTTTGAATAGTGCCAATGCGCTGATGTCGTCCGGGTGAGTGTCAAGATAGAGGTGCAGTTCCCACATGGCAAACTGTACGGCATCGATTTGCTGCGAAAGCAATGCTTTTGTCATCTCATACCACGACCCTTGAAGGGCTTGTCGAGTACGGGGAAAAGTGTACCTGCTCTGAGAGCTTTCATCTCATCATAAACGGTCGCGTCAGTTTGAAACGGAACATATGCCATTGTTGCAACAGGGTTTTCGGGTAAAGCCGATGTGAAACCCGTTTGCATTGGCGATGAAAGACTCTTTGCAAATCCCATGGGCGCCATGGCGGAGCGTTCATATGGATAGTTGTTCAATTTAGTTAACTCCTTTTACCCGACGAATATATTTTGCCGGGTTGTTTTTTGGCTTTTGCCTACTAACAGAATATGCCGAGCCGCAAACTGTGGCACAAAAAACCGCTTCCGTTATCGGAGGCGGTTGAGCTTTTTGTTTTGTTCAATTTTAATTCAAGCGATTATACTATAAAATGTTCGCCGACTTGGAAAACGAAGTCGTTGCTTTGGAGGAGGGAGACGAGTTCGTGCTCGTTTTCGGGGAGGTACGGTGCTCTTGTGGCGCAAAGATTATCATGGCCGATGTGATGATAATCCGTTCCTGCCGTGGCAATTTTGCCGTGTTCTCTTGCATATTTTTCGGCGAGGGCAACCCTCGAGTTGTGATTGGGATGCATGTTGAAAACCTCAACACCGTCAAGATAGTTTTCAAATCCGAGCTCCATTCCGTTTCTGAACGGATGAGCCTGTAAAAGAAACATATCATTTGTCTTAAAGTTTTCGACAAAATTTTCAAGCGTTCCCGTCATATAGGAATACATCTTCTCAAGCTGCGAAAGCTCAAAGTCGAAAAGCAGATAGTCATTATCGTTTTGGCTCGGAAATCTCAGCTCTGCGCCGAGATAAACCTTCATGCCGAGCTTGTCGCCTGTTTCAAGTGCTTTGAGATAATCAGAGCGGTAAATATCAAGAAAATCGGGTATTTCGGGTCTTGGGAAAAAATGATTTGTTATGGCAATTCCGTCATAGCCGGCATTATGAAAAATCGTGACAACATCCTCGGGCTTTACCTGCGAGCAACGGCTGGCAGGGGAGGTATGTGCATGAAGCTCAAGCCTGTAGGGATAGGCCTCTTTGATTTGTTTTTCCGCATCTTCTTTAAACATAGTTATCGCTCCTCAGATTTCATTGACCATCATTTTATAAACCGTCTCGCCGATCTCATTTGTTTTGAGGTCGGAAAATTTTTCATAGGGAATCACTTCGAGAATTTTCAGATAGACATCTGAATGACGCCGAAACATATTTTTGTTAGCTTCTCTCGTATTTTTCACAACAGAAACCACAATCGGGACTTTCGCTTTCTTGGCAATTTTAAACGCGCCGTTTCTGAACGGGAGCAACGTGCCCGGCTTTTTATTTACGTAGCCCTCGGGGTAAATTCCCATTGCACACACGCCGTTTTTGATATTGTCCGCCGCTCGGTTTATTGCCTTGACCGCCTCACGGTTGTTCTCTCTGTCAAGACCGATACATCCGGATTTTGCAAGATATTTTCCTGCGGCAAATATACCGAAAATCTCCTTTTTGGCAACAAAGGCAAGGTTTTTATCAGCCAAAGCCGTTATTGTAATCATCGGGTCAAATGTTGAAATATGATTGCAGACGAGCAAAAACTGTCCGTCGTTCGGAACAAGCTCCTTGCCTTCGACATGAACGTGAACCTTTGCGGTTTTAAGGAAAAGATTGATGCTTGAGAGCATAAATCTTCGGTATGAATTGTGAATGTTGCTTGTATAGACCTTATCCGTTGTGAAAGAATAAAGGCAAAAAATACCGAGATGAAGCAATAAAAAGCAAACATAAACCAAAGGAAACAGCAATAGCGGTTTCCAAATATCTCCGAAGCCTTTAACAAAGCCCTTGAAATACGTTATGAGAAAATCCACAAGTGCGCTGAGCACAGCATATACCAAAGCCATAATAACTCCTCATTTGTGCGATATCGTCTTAAAGTAAAATCACGGTTAGTTTTTGCTGATTTGCAGGACGTTATTCTTCTTTATCAAACGAGCCCGTATAAAGCTGATAATATCTGCCCTGAGCGGCGATAAGATCGTCATGGTTGCCTCGCTCGATTATCCGTCCGTGTTCAAGTACCATTATAACATCTGAATTCTGAATTGTCGAGAGCCTGTGAGCAATAACAAATACGGTTCTGCCCTTCATCAGAGCGTCCATGCCTTTTTGAACGATTGCTTCGGTTCTTGTATCAATTGAAGATGTAGCCTCATCGAGAATCATAACGGGAGGATCTGCAACTGCGGCCCTTGCGATTGCAATAAGCTGGCGCTGACCCTGTGAAAGATTTCCGCCGTTGGCTGTCAGCATGGTGTTGTAGCCGTCGGGAAGCATACGGATGAATTCGTCGGCATTGGCGAGCTTTGCCGCCGCAATACATTCACCGTCTGTTGCGTCAAGCTTGCCGTAACGGATATTTTCCATAACCGTGCCGGTGAAAAGATTGGTTTCCTGAAGAACGATTCCGAGCGAATGACGAAGATCGTCTTTTTTAATTTTATTGATGTTAATTCCGTCATAACGTATTTTGCCGTCGGCAACGTCATAGAAACGGTTGATAAGGTTTGTTATAGTTGTTTTGCCTGCACCCGTTGCACCGACAAAGGCGACCTTCTGACCCGGTTCGGCGAAGAGCGAAATATCATGGAGAACAATTTTATTCGGGTCATAGCCGAAGTCCATATGCTCCATGCGAACGTCGCCCATGAGCTTGGTATAGGTAACGCTTCCGTCCTCGTGTGGGTGTTTCCATGCCCATGTTCCCGTGCGTTCCTTACACTCAATGAGTTTGCCGTCAATCTCTTTTGCATTGACGAGTGTAACATAGCCGTCGTCAACCTCGGGCTTTTCGTCCATGAGGTCAAATATTCTGTCCGCACCCGCAAGAGCCATAACGATGCTGTTGATGTGCTGGGAAATCTGGCTGATGTTGTTCGTAAACTGTCTTGTCATGTTCAGGAAAGGAACAACAACGGCAATGCCGAGAACCTGACCCGAGAATGAAAGATTGTGAGCATTCGGCGAGAGAATAAGAAGTCCGCCGATGAAAGCGATGCAAACATAGAGAATATTACCTATATTGCCCATGATAGGCATAAGAATATTTGCGAAGCTGTTAGCCTTTGAGGCTTCTTTAAAAAGCTCGCCGTTTATTCTGTCAAAATCCTTGCAGCTCTCCTGCTCATGGTTAAAGACCTTGACGACCTTCTGTCCGCTCATCATTTCCTCGATGAAGCCCTCTGTTTTGCCGAGAGCCTTCTGCTGACGGACGAAGAATTTTGCCGAATTGCCGCCGACAATTTTAACGACTATCATCATCAGTCCTACTGCGCCGAAAACAATAAGGGTCATCCAAACGCTCAGATAAAGCATGTAAGCTACAAGAATGATAATTGTCAGTGCCGACTGAATGAGAGCCGGCATCGCCTGCGAAACAAGCTGTCGAAGGGTGTCAATGTCGTTCGTGTAGTAGGACATTATATCTCCGTGCGGATGTGTATCGAAGTATTTTATCGGCAGTTTTTCCATCTTACGGAACATTGTCTTACGGGTTTTGTTGAGAAAGCCCTGCGTAACAATTGCCATTATTCTTGCATGGAAGAAAGAAGCTACAACGCCCACAAGATAAATGCAGCCCATTGTCGCAATGATTTTGACGATATTCGGCAGTGCCGCATCCCACCCCGTTTTTATTCCTTTTTCTATCTCAACAATGAAGTTGTTAAGAAACAGATTTGAAGTGGTTGAAGCAAGCGTGGACAGAATGATGCAAACAACAACCGCAATGAGCGGGGATTTGTACTCGCTGAAAAGCATTTTCAGAAGTCTTTTAAACGTTCCTTTTTTTGCTCCGGATTTCATTCCCATCATCGGAGCTTTTTTCCCTTTCGGCATCGGATTACTCATCAAAATCACCTGCCTTTGTCTGAGATTCAAATACCTCACGGTAAATTTCGTTGTTCTCCATAAGTTCGTTGTGGGTGCCGATTCCGTTGACCTCACCGTTGTTGAGGACGATTATTCTGTCGGCGTCCTGAACCGAGGAGATGCGTTGAGCGATGATCAGCTTGGTTGTATCGGGAATTTCTTCACGGAAAGCTTTTCTTATCATTGCGTCTGTCTTTGTGTCAACGGCGCTGGTGGAGTCGTCGAGAATAAGAATTTTCGGCTTTTTGAGCAAGGCTCTTGCAATGCAAAGTCTTTGCTTCTGTCCGCCGGAAACATTTGCGCCGCCGCGCTCGATATAGGTGTCGTATTTGTCGGGCATCTGCTCGATGAATTCGTCTGCCTGAGCGAGCTTGCAGACTCTGACTATATCCTCGTCGGTTGCATTTTTATCGCCCCAGCGAAGATTTTCTTTTATCGTTCCCGAGAAAAGAACGTTCTTCTGAAGCACAACGGAAACCGCATCACGCAGAGTCTTAATGTCATATTTTTTGACATCAATTCCGCCGACCTTAACGCTTCCTTTTGTAACGTCGTAAAGTCTCGGAATGAGCTGGATAAGCGTTGATTTACTGCTTCCCGTTCCGCCGATTATGCCTATCGTTTCTCCTGAGTTGATGTGGAAGCTTATATTTCGCAGAGTATTGACCTCCTGCTTTTTTGAATAAGCGAAATCAACATTTTCAAAGTCGACAGAACCGTCCTCTACCTTGCGAACGGCATTCGTCGGATTTTTGATCGTGCTGCCTTCTTCAAGAACCTCAACGATACGGCCCGCCGAAGCGAAAGACATGGAAATCATAACAAGCGTCATGGAAACCATGAGAAGGCTCATCAGAACCTGCATACCGTAGGTTAAAATTGACGAAAGACCGCCGACCTGAAGCTCAGTGCCGCCCGATGTAACAATTATCTTCGCTCCGAAATAGAATACTATGAGCATGATAACGTAAATTGCGGCGCTGACAAGGGGATTGGTGAGTGCCATGAGCTTCTCGGCCTTAGTAAAGTCGTTACATACATTGTCGGAAGCGACAGAAAACTTCTGATTTTCAAAATCCTCACGAACAAAGGATTTGACCGCTCTGATACTTGCAACATTTTCCTGAACGGAATTGTTCATCGCATCATAGCGCTTGAAAATGCGCTTGAAAAGCGGCATTACCATTTTTATCATCAGCACGAGTCCGATTGCAAGGAACGGAATAAGAGCAACGAATGCTGTTGTCAGTCTCGGGCTGAGCTTGATTGTCATAACAATTGAGAAAACAAGCATCAACGGGCTTCTTATTGCCGTTCTTATTATCATCATGTATGAGTTCTGAACGTTTGTTACATCGGTCGTGAGTCTTGTAACGAGGCTTGATGCCGAAAATTTGTCAATGTTTGAAAATGAATAGTTCTGAACCGCATAGAAAAGATCGTGACGGAGATTTTTTGCAAATCCGCACGAGGCTACGGCGCAGAAATATCCTGCAAGTGCGCCGCACATAAGCGAGCAAATTGCGAGAATCACAAGCTTGATGCCGTATTGAGTTATTACGTCCATGCCGCGCCCTGCTTCAATGCTGTCAATGAGCTGAGCCGTTATAAAAGGTATAAAGCACTCGATAACGACTTCGCCCGTGATAAACAGAGGACTGAGCAGAGACGGCAGCTTGTATTCACGGATACATTGCATAAGTCTTTTTACCATATGCATATCAACATTCCTCCTTTTCCTTTAAATGATAGTTTTTGAGATTTTGTTTCATTCTTTTGAGATAATCATACAAGGCTTCCTTTTCCTCGGGGCTGAATCCGTCGGTCAGAATACCTTCAACGAGGGCCATATTCTCAGCCATAAGGTGTGATACAGCCTTGGATTTATCCGTCATGACGATTTTTTTCAGACGTGCGTCACAGCTTACCGACTGCCTTTCCACAAGACCCTTTTGCTCCATAAGATTTATCACCTTTGAAGCGGTCGAGCGTGTTATCCCGAAGGCCTTTTCAATGTCCTTTTGAAAAACATCATGGCCGCTGTTCTCGGCAAGATAACCGATTATACAGCCGTTTGTGCCTGTCATGGATTCAATTTTCTTTTTATTCGGCAGGTTTTCGATAAATCTGTAAATAATATGCGAAAGTGACCGCAGCTCGTTGTGAACTGTCTCTTCCATAATATTCACTCCCTTTTATATTTGTACGACATTCAACATTATAGTTTACTGTTCAACAATTGTCAATAATTCCGCCTGTTAACAATTTATGAATTTTTGAGTAATGTTTCCGAATGAAAATAAAAAATCACCCGAAAAGGAAGGGGGGGATAAAACCTTTTCGAGTGATTATGAGTTCTGCCTTTGCCGTCACGCAATTCCGATATTTCGGAGCCGGTAATTACCGGGGTGCAATCCGCATGGCGGTTAAATCGGGCATAGAGAAATTCAATATTAACGGCTCGCAAAAGCCGATGCTATTAAAACTTTCTTGAAATAGCGCCTGCTGTCAAGAGCTTTAAGATAGCACGGAATGAAAACTTCTTTTCATTTGCGATCTCGTTTAATATTTTTTCCTCTGCGACATAGTACATGTTGTTTGTCATAAGTCATTCATTCCTTTCTTTTCTTTTTGTGACTACATTATAGCACCAAAGTATCTACTTGTCAAGCGTTTTGCACAAATAATTTGTGCTCAATTTGTGCATTTTTACTCAACTAAAATTGTGCTATGTGCATAATTACCTAATGGGAACATATTAAATCGTGCCAAAAAGTGTGTTTTTTGACGTTTTACACAAGCTTACGCTGAAAATATAATGCAATGGACTGCTTGACACCGTTTACTGTTGTTTTGACTTTTAAAACGATATGTAGTATTGACAATTTTTTGTCATTATGCTAAAATCTACACTGTATTTTTAGGAGGTATTGCATAATCATGTGGTGGAAAATTTTATTGGCTTTGTTGGCTCTTTTTATTGTTGTAACTCTTATAAGGGCAATTTTTTACAAGCCGAAAAAGTTTGAAGGGGTTAAAATCGAGGATGCCGACATCGACGTGGATAAGGTTGCCGAGCATCTTTCAAAAGCAATTCAGTGTAAAACAATTTCAAGAAGCAATCCCGATGAGATAGACTGGTCGGAGTTTGAAAAATTTCATGCTTTTCTTGATGAAGCCTATCCGCTTATAAAGCAGAATACGGTTAAGGAAAATGTCTCAAAGGCGAGCCTTATATATCGCTGGAAGGGCAAGAATCCGGATCTTGAGCCTATGGCGCTGCTTTCGCATCAGGATGTTGTCCCTGTTGCCGAGGGCACGGAGGACGACTGGACGCATGAAGCTTTCAGCGGCTATAACGACGGTGAGATAATCTGGGGCAGAGGCGCTCTTGACATGAAAAATCATCTTATCTGCGTTATGGAGGCGGTTGAATCCCTTATGGAGGAGGGCTTCCAACCGGAAAGAGACGTTTATCTCTGCTTTGGCCACAATGAGGAGATCGTTTGCTCCAAGGAATCGGGTGCGGATGAGATCGTTAAGGTTCTCCGTTCAAGAGGAATTCATCTTGACAGTGTTCTCGATGAGGGAAGCGCACTTCTTCGTCTTGACGTCAAGGGACTTATTCATACATATATTGCTGCTGTCGGCGTTGCCGAAAAAGGCTATGCGGATATGAAGCTCACCGTTCATGATAAGGGCGGTCACACTTCGGCAGCTCCAAAGCACAGCGGTATGGCGAAGCTTGCCAATACAATTAAGGACGTTGAAAGGCATCAGTTTAAGTCGCATATGCTCCCGTTCCTTACAGAGCTTTTTGATACGGTCGGCAGAAAGGCAACCTATCTCGGCAGAGTTGTAATGTGCAATGTATGGCTTCTCAAGCCGATTATTAAGCTTGTGCTTAAAGCAATTCCCGAATCTGCAAGCATGGTCAGAACGATTCAGAGTATCTCGATGTGTGAGGGAAGTCCCGAGCCGAACGTTTTGCCGCAGAGACCGAGCATCACGGTCAATTTCAGACCTCTCCCGGGCGATACGGTTGACGATGTTGAAAAGCACATTCGCAAGGCTGTTCGCTATAAAGATCTTGAGGTTGAGCGTCTCTACAGTAAGGAAGCAACTAAGTTTTCACCGACGGATTCCAGGGCATTCAATGCGATAAGAAAGGTTGAAGAAGGACTTCACCCCAATGATGTTGCCGTTGCTCCCTACCTTGTAATGGGCGGCACGGATTCCTACCGTTACGGAGAGATTTGTGACAACATCCTTCGTTATGCTCCGTTCAATGTTTCCGTTGAACTTTTCCTTACAACGCACGCAACCAACGAGCGTTGCCCGATCTCGGCGCTCAAAGAAAGTGTAGTTTTCTTCAGAGAGTATATCAAAGAAGTATCCAAGAAAGACTAAAAAACGGCTTCTTTCGGCGCAGAAAACGTTTTTTTGCCCACTCGCAGTAATTTATTACAGCTTCGGGACAAAGAAAACGCTTTCTGCATCCGAAATAAACCGTTTTTATTTTTTAGCGGTTTCTTTTGCACAGAAAACTTTTTTTGCCCACTCTCAGTAATTTATTACAGCATCGGGACAAAGAAAACGATCATATAATAAAAAGCTTCCTTTTGTTCGTTCAAAGGGAAGCTTTTGAAGTTACTTTCGCTCTTTCTCTTTTAATCAAAAAAGGCCGCACGTCTGTGCAACCTTTTTGGCTGGGGTGGCCGGATTCGAACCAGCGAATGCAGCAGTCAAAGTGCTGTGTCTTACCGCTTGACGACACCCCAATATTTATTGAGTTTAAAAAAAGTCTGCAGAACCTGCAGACTCTATGGGGTGGATAGTCGGATTCGAACCGACGGTCTCCAGTGCCACAAACTGGCGCTTTAACCAACTAAGCTATACCCACCATATGGCGCGCTTGAAGGGACTCGAACCCCTGACCCACTGCTTAGAAGGCAGTTGCTCTATCCACCTGAGCTACAAGCGCATTAGTTCTCCACATTGCAGAATGTTCGGAGAAAATGGAGCGGGTGATGGGAATCGAACCCACACGACCAGCTTGGAAGGCTGGAATTCTACCACTAAACTACACCCGCATATCTGCAACGCTTGATATGATACCATTAAATCTCGGTTTTGTCAAGTAATATTGACGTTTTTTTAAAAAAATACTGATTAAATTTTTCTTATGTCCGGAACGGCGGTTTTGAGCCGCTGCTCCGGATACTTATAACAGATTTCTGAAATAATCAACGATTGCTTTTGCTGTATTATCGTTGACATTTACCGTGTGCTTCGCTTCTTTCATGTTTTCAAGGTAGTGCGCATCGGAGCTGACTATAACGGGCATATCTTTTATAATCGGATATTTCTCCATGTATTCGTTCCGATCGGCTTGTTCCGTCATTTCAACTGCCTTGAAGTTCATCTCAGGTGTTATCATTCCGAGGTTGGAAATCACGCTGTAGGAGCTTCTGTCAATGTGGGCGGGGTAGCATACTCCGCCGTATTCACTGACATATTTAACCGCATTTTCAATGCTGATTCCGCTTGCCGTTGTCAACAGCAGCTCCTGTGTTCCGATTATCCCGTCGCCGCTGTCCATGATTAACTGGTCGCCGAAAATATCGGGTCGGTTTTTAACCGGCGGAACGGTTGAGAGTACATATTCCGAAAAAGCTTCCGCATTATTCACATCATCAAACAAGCACACAACGTGCACTTCCTCCGAGGTACAAAGCTCCATGCCGGGTATGACTGTCAGGCCGATTTTTTCACCGACCTCAAGAGCGGCACGGCAATTCTGAGCGGTGTTGTGATCGGTCAGGGCAATGACGTCCATGCCGAGAATTTTTGCCATATTAACAAGGTTATACGGCGTCATATCCTTATCGCCGCATGGAGAAAGACACGAATGAAGATGAAAATCATAGTATAATTCCATTTTAAATCAGCCTTGAAATCTCGGCGGCAACCTGATAGGAGTTCTTCGCCGTTGTGAGAATTATTACGCCGTTTTGCTCGGCTCTTTTGAGAGCGTCCTCATCAAGCGCGGCATTTTCGGTCAAAATTATACAGGCAACATCGGCGAGAACGGCAACGCCGATAGAATTAACGTTGCCCATAACCGTAAGCCATGCGTCGCCCTCCTGTGCTCTCGACATGACCCAACTGAGCAGGTCTCCGCAATAGCAGCCTGTTACGGGTCTATCAAGATCATCGCCGCAGATCAGAGTTAAATCAAGCTTTTCTTTAAGTGTTTTTATGTCCATTTCAGCTTCTCCTCGTCAATAATCTCGCGGAACGGAACGGGAATAAATTTTTCAATCTCATTCTCGTTGAGCGGAGTGGTGTGACTCATTTCCGCTTTAAGACGGAAAACGCAGTGGTCAATGCTTGCATAGCCTCGGACAATATCCTCGGCGAGCGAACGGCAGGTCGGTGCGCCGCAGGTGCCGCAGTCGAGTCCCGGGAAATTCTTCACCATTTCCGAGACCTGGTTCATAAGCTTCATTGCATCGGTCACATTGTCGGCAAGCTTCAGTACCGAGTACGGCTGTAAATTCTCTTGCCACATCATCTCGTTCGGTACTTCGTTTGCATCTATATGATTGCATGAAACCGGACGGTATTGCTTCAGAATTGACAGCCTCGTTTTTGCAACAAAGGTGTTCGCAACCGTAAGGCAACCGCCGACGCAGCCGCCCGTACAGGCGTTAAGCTCAATGAATTCAATGTCGTTAAGCTTTTCGTCCTCGATCTCTTCAAGAATTTTTATAACATTTTCAATTCCGTCGGCGGCAACATATTTCTGGCTCAACGAGCCTGAGGCTTCACCGCCGCTTGTCGCCCAGCCGACGCCGATTCGGCCCGATTCATCTATGCTTTTAAGCTCCTTGAGGTGATCCATTTTGCTGACAAGCATGGGATAAATATCGCTGATTGCGATTGCTCCGTCAACGTCAGATTTCTCGGCGCAGAGCGGATTCTTTATCGCCGTGATTTTGGCAGGGCAGGGGGTAATGAAAAATACGCCTATGTCGCTGTCGTCAAGGCCTGTTTGCTCTCTCGCTTCAATTCTTGCCAAACGTGCCGACTCATCCATCGGAGTGTTTAGTTCCAAAAGGTTGCCGATAAGATCCGGGTATGAAATTCTTATCAGCCGGCATACAGCAGGACACGCCGAGGAAATAATTGGTTTTTTCAGATTGCCGTTTTTCAGCAGCTTTCTCGTTGCGTCGGAGATGATTTCGGCTCCCTTTGCAACCTCGAAAACCTTGTCAAAGCCCAGTTCCGTCAAAGCGGTCAATATGTAATTGATATCGTCAAGATTATTGAACTGACCGTAGAGCGACGGAGCCGGCAGAGCAATTTTATATTTGAATTTTTGAATATCCTCTATCGGATCGCTTTTAGCGGTTTTTGCGTGATGGGGACAGATGCGAATACATTCTCCGCAGTCGATACAGCGCTCGGAAATAATCGTTGCCTTACCGTGGCGAACCCTTATCGCCTGGGTGGGGCATCTTTTTATACAGTTCATACATCCGAGACATTTTTGCTTATCAAGGCTAACCGAATGAAAAACAGTATCCATGATCTACTCCTTGCTTTCAGATAATTATTTATTGTATATTTTTAAAGTGATTGTTGTACCCTCACCGATAACCGTATCAATGTTCATTTCGTCGGTGTATTTTTTAATATTCGGCAGACCCATGCCTGCACCGAAGCCAAGCGAACGCACATTCTCGGGTGCGGTCGAATAACCCGCCTTCATAGCAAGCTCGACATTTGGAATTCCCGGTCCCTTGTCTGCCAGCACAACGGTTATACATTCGGGGGTTATGCTTGCGTCGATAACTCCGCCGTCGGCATGAATAACCATGTTTATTTCCGCCTCATAGACAGAAATCGCAACGTTGCGTGTGACTTCAGGGGAGAATCCAAGCTCTTTAAGAGAACGCTTCAGCTTGCCCGATGCTTCACCTGCTCTTGTGAAGTCATAGGCACTGACGTCATAATGCAATTTTACCTCGTCCATTATTTTCCGCTGCCTCCTCTGAGCCCATGAGCGTAGAGACGGCCGCAGGAGGTGAACATTTCAAGCTCGGTTCCGATGAGAACAATGTCACGCTGCTCGGCAAGTTCGATCATGCTTAAGTCGGGCGATTTACCCCTTACGAAAACAATGCAGCTCATGTCCATCATTTCCGCAGTTCTCACAACCTGCGGATTAACAAGACCTGTCAAAAGAACTGCCTGCTCCTTGACAAAAGCAAGCACATCGCTCATCATATCACTGCCGCAGGCGGTAAACACCTCTCTGTCAAGCAGATCCTCGCCGTAGATCATATGTCCGTCGAGTATATCAATGATTTCTTTTACCGTCATATTCAGCCCTCCGAATAATAAATATACATATATAATATCATACATTAACTTAAAAATCTATATATTTTCTATAAAAATTATAAATATAGTTCAATTTTTATTGAAAATCACATTGACTTTTACTGCTTAACATAGTAACATACAATTATATATAAAATAGGGGTGTTATAAAATGAAAAAGCGGAAGATTTTAAGCTCCGTCCTTTCTTTTGCGTTGGCGGCAGTTATTGCCGCAGGTTCGCCGACAGTCGGCATTAAGCTTGCAAAGGAAGCTCGTCTATCTGACGAACCGACGGTTCAGGCCGTTTCAAAAGCCGAAAGAACGGTTGAAAGGACCGTGGCAAAAAGCGCTTCGGCAGAAAAGAATTCGGCAAAAACAGTTGAAATCAATGCAAATAATATCGCTCGGTTTGAAGACGAGGACGATATTTTTTATGAACCGAAGGAGGAGAGCATATCGACTCTTGAAGACTCTACAACCTACATAAACGATGCTGTAACGGTGTTTTTCAGCGACGATGCAACGCTTCTCGATAAAAATAATGTTGTTAAGTCACTTGACGGTGAGATAGTCGGCAAGGTTGATTTTATGAACGAATACGAAATAAAAATTGAACGTTCGGATTTTTATGAAATCAATGACCTGTGCGAAGAGCTTATGGAAAATGAAAAGGTCGAATTCGCAAGCTGTTCGTTAGCGGAGAAGATAACGCCCGATTATGTTCCGAAAGATCCGTGGAACTTTACCTATTGGGAAGACGATGCGCTTGACAGACTGTTTACGTTCTCAAACTGGTGGATAAAGGCGACAGATGTCGATAAGGCTTGGGATTACGACGAATATTTCAGCGATATCGATGTTGGAATTGTAGATACGGGATTCGACCCGACTCATGAAGACCTTGAAGGAAAGATCGTTTTCCCAAATGAATTCTTTGAAAAAAATAATGCTCCCTCGTATCACGGCAATCATGTTGCCGGAATTATCGGAGCACAGCAGGATAACGGAAAAGGTTTAGCGGGAATCGTTCGCGACGGCAAGCTTATTTGCGTTGATTGGCAGGCAAATGAAAATCAGGGTCAGAAATGGAACAACAGTGCAAGAATAATGACCGGCTTTGTCAACGCTGTTCGTGCAGGAGCAAAAGTAGTCAATTTTTCTCTCGGAAGTTCCGGCACAATAAAAAACGGAATTGACAGGCTGCAAATCGTTAAGGATACTCAGGGCAAGTTCAATTCATATTACATTGCCAAAATGCTCCAACGCGGATATGATTTTATCTGCTGTCAATCGGCAGGCAATGGCGTTTACAAAAACGATAAGTTTGCCTATGCCGTTGACGCAAGCAATAACGGCACATTCTGCCCGATAACGGTTGACAACGCAATAAAGTCCGTCAAGGGCGTTACGCCGCAGGAAATTGTTGACAGAATAATTGTTGTTGCGGCGGCAAAGTTCAACGGTAACAACCGGTTTGAGCAGGTAGAGTTTTCAAACGGCGGCAGTCAGGTTTCAATTTGTGCCCCGGGTTATGAAATTTACAGCGCGTATTACAACGGCGATGGTAACCAATATAACTATTGCTCTTACAGTTACCTCAACGGCACATCAATGGCTGCCCCGATAGTAACGGGTATCGCTTCACTGGTTTGGAGTGTCAATCCTTCTTTTACGGGTGCTCAGGTCAAGCACTTTGTCTGCGACGAGGAGAACACAAAGTATGAGGTCGCCGACAGCTCGTCCAGGCTTCATCTGCCGACGGGCACAATGCGAATGGTAAACGCTCAGCTTGCAGTTGAAGCGGCAATAAAAGAGTGCGAAAACTACGGCACGGTAAACGGACATCTTAAATGGGCGAAAATCACGCCGAGTAACGTGATTGATTTTACTGTAACGAGCAATCGTGACGGCACGGTTTACAGAATGATGACCGACACTTCGGGCAATTTCAGCGCAAAGCTTCCGGCAGGCGAGTACACGCTCAAGCTTGAGGGGAAGAAGTGCAACTTTACCGTAGCAGAGGGAGAGAATACGGATATCGGTTCGGTTCGCTCGGTGCTTGCAACGGTTGACTTCGACGCAGTGAGCGACAAAATGAAGGACGGCATGCAGGACTTCCTGTCAAAATTACAGATTTATTAAGATTGAAAAACGGCAGTAGCTTCAATGTTACTGCCGTTTTGTTATTTTGATGATTTGAATATGAGAGCTTTAATGCCTTTTGTCAGCCAATAAAGAATCACAGTGCCGATAACGACGGGAATAAGGGAGGCAAACCAAATCGCAACAACGTGATCGGGCTTGTTTGCCATGATCAAGTCCGCCGTCTCATTGAAAATGAATTTGTGCACAAGAAAAAGCTCGAAAGTGTAGCCGCCGACAAACGAAAATGCCGCATTTAATTTTTGCCCGATCGGCTTCTTTTCAAGAAATCTTCCGATAAATGAAAGGAAAATACAGATTGTCGGTGCGGTGATTATAAACGGATACCACCACAGCCCGTAGTTCCAAAGCTCATCATGCAGATTAAAGAAGCATATGAAAAATGCCGCCATGCTCAATAGCGAAAGAAGTGTGGCAAACAGCATAAATTTTGCCGTGATTTTTTTATCGCTTTCCTGCGAGCATTTTGCGAAAAACATTCCCAAGAAATAAACGGGAAGCCTTGTTACGATTATTATAAGGGCGGTAACGTTCCAAAACGGGAAGGAGAACAGCACCAGCAGCAGACAGAAAAGGACACATCCGGCAGGCTTTTTGATTTTATCGACAACGGCGGCAAAGTACGGCGTCAAAATATAAAAAATCCACATTGCGCCGAAATACCAGTTAAATCCTCCGGGCTTGCCGGTGAGATCCTGAATGCAGAAAATGTTGCCGAGCACCGTCGGAAAATCCATACCTGCGGTTATGACCTTATACAGACACCATATAACGATGAAAACCAGATATGTAGGCATGATTTTTATAAAGCGTCGCTTGAGAAAAGCAGCGGCATTTTTGTCACGGGAATATGAAAGATAACAGCCGATACCCGAAGCAAAAAAGAAAATGTCAACGCCGCTGTAGCCGCTCGACTGTATGACGGAAAAAGGATCGGGCAGCTTGTAGCCGAAGTGAAAAAAGACTATCCACAAAATAGCAAAGCCCATCCATATTTTTCTGTATTTTATAGCTTCTTTTAAGGTCATAAATCAACCTCCGTGGTATTTTTCGCTTGAATGTTTCCTTTCCCGTATAAGCATTGTGACGCCGTAAGCCGTCACGAAGTACATGAAAATTCCGAGTACTGTAAAGCCTTGTCTATCCCGTGAAAGCTTTGAGGCAGAGTCATCAAATTGAAGAATTATGTTGCTGTTGCAAGTCATTTCCATGATTTTGTTGCTGTTGGGATGGTAGTATATTTTCACAATTGCACCCTCTTTGAGAGAACGAATTTTATCAACTACTTCCTGACTGCAACATGTGTTATCGATGGTTAATTCATCGTGATTTTCAAAATATAAAATCATCTCATTAACATTGCCGTCTTTGCGTATTTCTTTATAAAAGGAAAAAATAGCCTCGGAGTATCTTGCTTCGTCTTTTGTAATCGGCGAGTTCCAATATTGCATACCGAACGTAAACACTGTTCCGACAATCAGACCGAAAATAATACATATCCATGCCTGCGTTTTCTTCGACATGTTTTTTGTATTAACGTAAACAGCCATATTATTTTACCCTCGTCAAAAGTGCAATACATTCGACTATTGTTTCATTTTCCAAGGGCAATTCTTTCACTTCTGTTCCATTCACCG
>ERZ791603.93-NODE-93-length-74579-cov-4.933619_pt1 | contig 74579 bp, 63 predicted proteins | sample MGYA00509966_ERZ791603 | MGnify/ENA primary metagenome ERZ791603 (study PRJEB30046, sample SAMN00791931) | human gut metagenome | study: EMG produced TPA metagenomics assembly of the A metagenome-wide association study of gut microbiota in type 2...
CCTGCACATTCTTAGCGATACCGCCGCCGCTACCACCAAGTGTGTAAGCAGGACGTAATACTACAGGATATCCAATCTTGGCTGCGAATGCTTCGCCATCCTCAACGTTGTTAACAACAAGTGATGGCGCACATGGCTCACCAATCTTTTCCATAGTTTCCTTGAACATAAGACGGTCTTCTGCCTTCTTGATTGTAAGTGCAGTTGTACCGATAAGCTTTACATTATGCTCCTCAAGGAATCCTGTCTCAGCGATTTCCATTGCAAGGTTAAGTCCGGCCTGTCCACCAAGTGTAGGTAAGATGCTGTCCGGCTTTTCCTTTAAGATAATCTGCTTTAATGCTTCAACTGTAAGAGGCTCAATATATACCTCATCAGCAATATCTTTATCTGTCATGATAGTAGCAGGGTTAGAGTTAACCAATACTACTTCAATTCCTTCCTCTTTAAGAGAACGGCATGCCTGTGTTCCGGCATAGTCAAATTCTGCTGCCTGACCAATAACGATTGGACCAGAACCTATAACTAATACTTTCTTAATACTCTCAATCTTTGGCATGTTCTTAGTCCTCCTTCTTCATCATATCCATAAATCTGTCAAACAGGTACGCTGTATCCTGTGGACCTGCGCAGGCTTCTGGATGGAACTGTACTGTGAATATATTCTTACCAACATATTCAAGTCCCTCATTAGTCTTATCATTAACATTCTCAAATGCAGGTACTGCAACCTTACTGTCTAATGTGCTTTCATCTACAACATAACCATGGTTCTGTGATGATATATAACATTTGCCAGTCTTTAAATCCTTAACAGGATGGTTAGCACCTCTGTGTCCGTACTTAAGTCTGTGAGTATCAGCTCCAGTAGCAAGTGCCATAAGCTGATGTCCAAGACAGATTGCAAATATTGGTACATTGCTGTTATACAGTTTCTTAATCTCTTCAATTATCTCTACACATTCCTTAGGATCTCCAGGACCATTAGATAACATAATTCCATCAGGATTAGTTGCAAGAATCTCTTCTGCCTTAGTATATGCAGGATATACTGTAACTTCACAGCCTCTGTTATTAAGTGATCTTGCAATATTCTTCTTTGCGCCAAAGTCCATAAGAGCAACCTTAGGTCCTTTTCCTGGAAGAACATACTTTTCTGAACATGTAACCTTTCTTACAACGCCCTTAACACTGTACTCCTTAATCTTAGGAAGTACCTCATCAAGATTATAATTCTCATTAGTTGTAATCATACCGTTCATAGTACCCTTTTCTCTTAATATCTTAGTAAGGGCTCTTGTGTCAATCCCACAAATACCTGGGATATCATTATCAAGAAGGAATTTCTGGATAGGATCTTCATTTCTGAAGTTGCTTGCCATTCTGGAAAGCTCACGTACAATATATCCATCTGGCCATGCTTTCTGGGATTCCATATCCTTATAGCACACTCCGTAATTACCGATAAGAGGATATGTCATTGTTACTGCCTGTCCTGCGTATGAAGGATCAGTCAGCACCTCCAGATATCCTGTCATAGATGTGTTAAAGACAATCTCACTAATAACTTCACGGGTCGAACCTATGCTGGTTCCTTCAAAGACCGTTCCATCTTCAAGTATCAAAAATGCTTTCATGAATGCCACCTTAATTCCTTTCGTTTATTTAATTTAATCATATGCCAAGAGGCGCTAAAATGACTTTTGCGCAAAAAAAAAGACACAAAAATGCCTTTTTTCTCTCAAACTTTACAATATGTTACCATAATTAAATGTAATTTTCAAGCAAATATTTATCTATATATTGCATAAAAATACATACCTTAAAAACAGCCCCCAAAACAGGAGGCTGTCATCTATAATCTTCTGTTATATCATCTCGTTCTTGAGATTCCTTCTCTGCTTACTGACCACACCTGAACACAGTCTTTATCAGACTTATTCATCATATTTTCCACCAATGTATTATTATTCTTTCCAAACCAGTTCTTTGCAAGAGCTTCTGCTGCAGGATTAATCAATGATTTAAGATATGAATTAGAAGAAACTTTAAGACACAACTTTTTCTTCTTCTTCCATTGAGCATATATTGTCATATTACCGCCATCATCTTCAACAAGCTTCGAAACTACATCCTTATTTTCGTACTTTGTCCCTTTTCCATCTTCTTCAGTGTTCCATGAATCAAAATCATATCCAGGTCTTAGTGGCGGATCCGGAAGTTCATTCTCTTTCTCATATCCTGTGATAATTGTAGAACCGGCATCATATCCACCATTAGAATCAATATTAATATTGTATATATTCTCTTTCCACACAGCTGACATATCAACAACTGCACCAAGCTTATCAGCCAGATTAAGCTTTCCAGGCACGCCGCCTTCAACATATGTGCCGTCTTCTGTCTCCCAGCCTAAACCTGTCCAACCGGTAAGACTATATAGCTGCGATACACACGGAAGCTCATCTTCTTCATCATATGTATAGAATCTGCTGTAATAACCTTCATCCTCATACCAGTCCCAGTCTGAATTATCAATAATCTTCATCATCTCACTTGATTCTTCCGGCTTATTGCAATACAGATGTACTTCATAAAAAATCGGCTGCCATATCGCATACAGAACAGCCTTTCCGCTATCATCAGGCGTCAGGTCAACAACAGACATAGTTGAATAAAACTTTCCTGTATCATCACTTTTCGTATTCCAGCCAGACAAATAATACCCTTTTCTTGACAGACTGCTTCCTTTAAGTCTGATTCTGCTGCCAAGCTTTGATGTAATATTCTCCATATAACCGGTAACCTCTGCATCTGTGTTATTATCAAATGTAATTATATAATCCCATATAGCATACACAGTCACATCCTTGTTATAATCACTCATATCTTCCGGTTCTAATATGCCAGAGTCACCATATCTGTCAAAGGACCATCCGGTAAATATAAGTCCATTATCAGCAGATGCACCCTCAGTAAAACCTGTCAGTTCATCCCCTCTTCCATAATAAGCATCCTCATCATCTGGAAGATAAGCTTTAATGCCTCTGTCAGCTGCAACTCCTGCGCTATAATGAACTGTAAATGTCTGTCTTTCCCATATTGCTTTGATAACAATATCTTCTTCCGTATAAGCCCCTATTTCAACCCGAATGCCATTCTTTCCATAATCAGTATGCCATCCTTTGTCTCCTGAAACTTCCCAGCCTTTCAGAATATATCCATCCCTGCTTACCGCACCAATTCTTAGATATGGTGTAACTCCTACGCAGTCATAATAATTAGATGTTACTGTATCTGCTTTCGGCACAGATGCCTTATAATCAATAATAGTATGGTATTCTCCATAACGGTCAGCAAGATATTCCCCAATTCTCAGATCATCATTCCATTGTCCGGCATTATCTCCATTATCAATCTGCGACTGATAATATATCTTATCACATGTTCCTCCACCAAGATCAATAGTAATATTATGATGAACCTTATACTCGTCTTCTGCTGCATATGATATCACCGCCCAGCCAATAACAAGTATACCTAATAGTACAACCGCTGCTGTCAGGCGCTTTTTCTTTCCATGTCTGCTTTTCATATTACAATCTCCTTATGAATAATCCTCATTCACGTCCCATGTCCATAAGAAAATGCATATATCAAAAAAACATGCGTAATATTATAATTCCTTTTGCTATAATTATAATACCACGCATGTTTATATTATTCAAATATTTTTTACACTTTAATAAATATTTAATCTTTTATCTCAACCTGACCAATATATTTCCACGTACTTCCTTTATCAGATGACTGATATTTTGCCGCCGTTTTTCCATCATTATAAACAGCATTTTTGTCCTGGGTAAGATATATTGTTATAATTCCGGTAGAATCTACAACTGGTGTAAGAGCTTCCTTATATACATCGCTCCATCTTAACTGTTCTGAAGAATCTGCACCGTTTTTTCCGGAATCAGTCTTAGTTTCGGTCTCCTGCCCCTGTGGATTCGCAGCTGAACTATCAAGTTCCTGCTCCTCAAGCATTACCTTTGCAAATGTTTTACCACCATCATCTGTCTTGTAAAGATTACTATCCATACCTTCAACGTAATCATAACAGAAAAAGCCAACATCTGATGATACATAAACAACACCCTTAATTATATTAGTAGCCGGTCCGCTTCCAACTATATCCCAGCTTTCTCCACCATTACTTGTACTGTATATCCTTGATGATTCATTAGTATCATTACTCTTTGCATATCCGCAGACAATCACACCATTGTCAGAATCAAAGAATTTTACATAATAATAATCAGCCGTATATATCTTATCAAGTTCACATGTTGTCCAATTTTCACCTTTATCATCCGAATAAACAACAGTAACCGGAATTTTAGTGTTATTAACTGTCTTTCCTCCATACACAAAAGCAGTTTTTTCTGTGGTTATCATATAACTGCCTTCTTTAAGTGTTGTTGAACTGTTAGGCTCATACAACAGATAAGAATAAGATACAGGAACCGAAATATATTTTTCTCTATCATAAGTGACAAGAAGTGAATTATCCTTTATTGAATAATTAGCAAGCTGATCCTTGTTAGAATTACTTGTAATCTCTGTATCTCCGCCTGAATCGATTCCCTGCTGTGCATAATACTGTTTCAGTCCATAGTCTTCTGAACTCATGACTGAAGTAACATAAAGCTTCGCAGTATTATCATAGTTGTTATCAAGATAAAATGAAACCACCCACTCACATTTTATTCTTCCGTCATCCTGAATACCTTCCCACGAAGAAAAATAATCCGAATTAAGATTCTGCGGAATAACCCAGAAGGACAGAAGAACTGTATTGCTTGAAAGGTCAAGCACACTTACCGAATCAACACCTGATTTTACAATATACTTTGAATATGGCACATATTTCTGTCTGTACTGTGAAATATATTTTTCAAGCCATTTAGTTCCAAGCCCAACCATATCCGGATTAGTAAAATTAGACACATTATCATTATCATAATCAGATACATAATCATCAGATACAACATTCCATTGATCATCAATTCTTATTGAAAATGTATAACGTGATTTGATATCCAGCTTATTTCCCTGATATTTAGATACATAGCTGTATACAAACACTCCTATAACAAGAAGACTGAATATAACCAGAACTGCATATGTAATTATTTTTGTCTGAAATCTTCTGCTTTTCTGATACATAATCGTCCTCCTGCTTTAATTAAAATTCTCTTTTATTATGCATTGCCTCTCTTATTATCACACGATAATACTTATACCACCACAGAAAATACATTGCGCCTGCTCCAACAAGAAACATAACACAGACAACAAACGGATGTATTGCATATATCCAGCTTGCTGCAATTCTGCCATTAAGCACAGGCAGTCCATATGCAAGTATTACACATATAGCCATTATTGTGCCATTAAGGACACTTCTGTTTTCGTACACACCTCTGAAATGGTCAAATGTTATAATTGCCATCATCTCACCCACAGGTCTTGCACATGCTGTAACAATGCACAACATAAGTGCATTAAATACCGGTTCTCCAAGTATTATAAGTGTAATAAAATAGAATACAAATTCTGTTACTATCTTATATATAAATTTCCCCAAAAAATTCATATACGGACTAACAAGCATTACACGAATCATAAGATAATCCCTGTCACCCATTGCAAATATTGTTGTATTAGCAAGACTTCCACATATAGTTGAAAGCATTATAAACAGATATATTATGGAAATATCCTGGTGAATCCTTATTAGCGGGAAGAAATATGCAAGTATCATATAAGGAACATATATAAGAAGAACTACATACATGAACTTTCTTATAAATTCCCATGCAAGCATAAATATCTGTGCCATAGTTCCATCGAAAGCCCTGCTTTTTGATTTTTCTCCAAAAGCATCTTCCTTTACAAGTTTCCTAATCACAGGAAAACTCTTAATAATCTTAATACCTGCCTCTGTTCCCTCATAATATCGTAATATTTTCTCAGCAAACAGCTTTCTAAATAATTTCATTGTCTGCCTCCCCAAGTATGTCTAATACAGCTTCTTTTATCTCTGGAATCTGCATAGTTTCATGTGATATAGGATTGAGTTCACCATTGTTAAGAACCAGCACATCCTTTGATATTCTATGTGCAATATCCAACAAACCTGTTGATATAAGAATTATATGGTCATTCTTATATTCATTAAGAACTGAAAGCATATCATCAATATATTCATCAGTACAATAATCAAGTGCCTCATCAAACATCATTACATATGGTTTCTGAATAAGAAAAGCTGCTAACTGAAGCCTCTTCTTCTCCTCAAAACTGTAATCTGCAATATGTCTGTCTCTTATCAGCCCTGTAAGCTTCACTTTATCAAGATAATATTCAGGCTTTTCGCTGTTCTTATTCATATCACAGAGCATACTGATAAACTGATATCCTGTAATAAGCATAGGCAGAACACTCTGCTTTGCAGCAAAGAAAAGCGTGCACTTCTCCTTAGTCTCAACAGTGCCTGAATCTACAGCAATATCTCCTGCGATACACTCAAACAGAGTTGTTCTTCCTGCTCCTGCACCGCCAAGAACCGGATATATATTTCCTTCTTCAAATGTATATTCAATATCAGTAAGAATTTCGTTCTTACCAAAACTTTTCTTCAAATGATTCAAATGTAACATTTATAAATCTCCTGCATCAAATGTGTCATATCATTATATTACATATTTATTTGGTTTGTAAACCTTCAAAACCTTATTATATTGCATTTATTCAGCAACAATGATATAATTTTGAAATATTTTGCTAATAATATTAAAAAATGTAGAGGTGTACAATATTGAAAGATTTTTTTAAAAGAAAAGGCTGGAGAATATGCTTTGCAGCATATATATTTATATACCTTCCATGGTTTTCGACTCTTGAAAAAGTTATTCACAGTGATTATCCCGGGCTTCATATCATCAATATTCCTTTTGATGATATGATACCTTTCTGTGAGTATTTTATAATTCCATATGTATTATGGTTTTTGTATGTGGTTGCAGCGTGCATATATATGTATTTTAAGGCAGATAATAAAGAATTCTTACAGTTTGCATTATCGCTTGTAATCGGTATGTCACTTGCTCTTACAATATGCATGATATATCCTAATGGTCTTACATTAAGGCCTGATTATATTCCCGATAACTTCTGTGGAAAGATAATCAATGCACTATATACAATAGATACTTCAACAAATGTATTTCCAAGTATACATGTATACAACTCGCTTGCAGTTAATTTTGCATTACTGCGTTGCAAAGCTTTAAAGGGACATATAATAACAAAGACATTATCTTCAATCCTTTGCGTCCTTATATGCCTTGCAACCGTGTTTTTAAAGCAGCATTCTGTAGTCGATGTAATCGGAGCAATAATTCTTTATATCGTTCTTTACATTTTCATATATGTTATTGACTACAGCCGTTTTAAGAAAGCTTAGTGAATTCTCTTTAAACATTTTGAAAGAAGTTCTATAAGAAGAACTACAACAAACAATACAATAAGAATTGAGCCAACGGCGTCCCATCTGTAATTGTTCATGTAGACAATCAGTGGGGCGCCGATTCCACCTGCTCCAACAAGTCCTAATGTACTTGCCGACCGCACATTCACATCCAGTCTGTACATCACAGCATCCTTAAACTGGAACTTAAGTTCAGGCACCGCCACATGCCGTAATCTTGCTATAAATCCCGTTCCTGCACATTTACACGCATTCCATGCCGCCATATTCCAGTTATCTACTGCAACTGTGAATCTCTTTGTCAGAAGTCCGATACTGCACATCATCATTGTAAGCACTCCGGCAAAGCTGCCAGGTCCAGTAACCCTTATAAATATAAGCCCATACACATACACAGGTACAGTTCTTATTGCCATAACAACAAGCCTGCCAATAAAAGCCATAGGTGCTGGAACGAATTTTCTCGAATTAATCAATGTAAGTATTACTGCAAACACTGCTCCGGCACATGTTCCCGCAACTGCGATTGCAATAGTTTCAAGCATAAGATACATAACGCCACTCTTTCCGGTCATAAACATGTATTCCCAGTCCGGATGTGTAATTCCGTGCATAATCGCACCAACAACCTTAATACCAAGCTTTGATGTTGATACATCTTTAACTGCACTGAGACTGTATACAAAAAATACCATGATACATACACTTATAATCACATTTGCAGTTGTATTTCTCTTAATACGTCCATCAAGATATGCTTTCAGGAATGTACTTATTCCCTCAATCACAAGCACTGCGACAAAAAGCATAACAAGAATCATTCCAACCCTGCTGTATTCACGCCAGCTTATCTTTTCATTAAGCAGTAGTCCTATTCCTCCTGCACCTACATAGCCAAGTATTGCCGCATGTCTTATATTAGCTTCCAGTACATAAAGCGAATTGCTAAGATATCCCGGCAGCAGTTCAATAATAACTGTCCGTGAAAATGCTTTAAATTTTCCTGCTCCTATAGCTGTAACTGCTTCGTATGGCTTCAGTGTCAGGCTTTCAATATCCTCACCACCAATTCTTGCCATTACAGCCCATGTCGATACAGCTATTGCAATAGTTCCTGCTGCCGCACCAAGCCCCCATATAAATGTTGCTACAAGTGCAAGTATAAGCACAGGTATTGTTCTTACACACTGTACAATAACTCTCACCACAATCCTTACATATGATTTCTTAATAAGATTGCCTGCATATAAAAATGCAGTAAAAAGTCCAAACACAGCACCTATAAATGTACCCGCAATTGACATCTGCACAGTCTTAATAAGTGGTTCAATAATCTTACCACAATATCCTGTATCCGGTGGGAACATTCTTTTTATGAATAATACAGCCTGACTGCCTCTATTTATAATCACATTCATATCAAAGCCTGTTACAGCAAAACAGAATATTATTATAAAAAGCATTACCAGTGTAGTAATTCTTCTTATAGCCTTCATTCTATTCATACTTTTCATACGCACCACCATATATGAATTCAATATTCTCATCTGTTACCTCTGACGACTTTTTATCAAGTACAAGTCTGCCGTCAGCAATTCCTATAATTCTGTCCGATTTCTTCAATGCAAGCTCTACCGAATGACTGTTCATAATAACCGTTATATTGTACTGCCTGTTAAGCTGTACAAGAATATCAGTAATCTGTTCTGCACTATATGGGTCTAGAGAAGCAACCGGTTCATCCGCAAGAATAATATCAGGCTTCTGCATTAGTGCCCTTGCAATTGCAACTCTCTGTTTCTGTCCTCCAGAAAGTTTTCCCGCATATGAATACATTTTTTCAGATAATCCCACTGCTTCAAGCTGCTTTCTTGCATATTCCTTCTGTTCCTTAGTGAATATACCCAAAAGTGCCTGAAAAGCATTTCTATCTGCCAATGCCCCATTAAGCACATTGTCTAAGCAGGTAATTGTATCAACAAGGCAGAAATCCTGATATATAGTGCCTATTGTTTTCTGAATATCTCTTTTCTTTCTTCCCTTAAGCTTTGTAAAATCCTGGTTATTAATAATAATACGGCCTGCAGTTGGCTTAATCATTCCATTAAGCAAGCGAAAAAGAGTGGTCTTTCCAGCACCACTCTTTCCAATTACTGATATGAATTCGCCCTGTTCTACTGAAAAACTAATGTTATCAAGGGCTTTGTCTCCACCTTTATATAATTTACTTACACTGTCTATCTGTAACATGTATATTGTCCTCCCAGACAGCTTAAAGGTGAATTATTTCTTTAACATATTCTGCGCCGCACGCTCTGCATCATAGTCAGAGCTTTGGGCATACTGATATCCAATATGGCTTAATACATTCAAAACTTTAAGTCCGTCTTCACTTTTTCCTATATTAATACAAGCATCTGCAAATGCTTTCTTAAAGCCTTCTGACATAATATCTGAATTCTTACTAACACATATTGTATCATCCATTATCTGATCTGTCACTGCCAAAACTGCAGTCTGTTTATAACAATCATCTGTACCACCGAATTTGCTCATCCAGTTAGCTGCATATTTTGCTCTCATATGTGCAAATCCAACGATAACATCAACCTGTCCTGCTGCAAGTCTTGACATAGATGTTGTATATGAATCAGACTGTACGACATTGGCAAGGTCACTTATCTGCTTCCCATAATTATTGTAAAGCCACAGACTTGGGTATATATAACCTGATGCTGATGAAGCACCCATTATAGCCCATGTTGCACCATTCAAATCATCCCATGTAAGCTTCTGTCCTGCATTAACCTTGGCAGCAAGCTCCTGTCCCTTAGTACTTGGTCCTGCAAGAATTATTGAACGGTAATATGTTGTAAGATTATCTGTAAATGCTTCCTCCGTTCCGTCATTCCAGTCCTTGGCATTAAGAGAATCCTTGTTAATAGCTTTTCTCTGTGCAGTAAGCAGAACATCACAGTCATCATCATATGTAACATAAGTTCCGCCAGAAATAAATCCTGCATCTGTTGTTCCGGCACTTAAAGCTTCTCCTACTGCACTGTAAGAAGTTCCTACTGTAATCTCAACATTGCCTACATTATAGCCTTGTGCAGCAAGTTCATCTTTAATCATGCCGCCAAGAGGCTCAAGTCCTGTAAGCAGCGTATCAGCATCCTGATACGGTGCAATCATTATTCTGAATGTATCAATATCCTTAGAATCTTCTTTAGTTGTATCTTTTCCACAGCCTGTCAGCCCTGCTGATAATCCCATGCAAAATGTCGCTGTAAGTAACACAGTCATTCCTTTTTTCAAATATTTTGTTAATTTCATTATTTTGTCTCTCTTCCAATTTCCTTTAACATATTTTTATCGCTTCTAATTGTAGCACATGCAACAGTAGTAAGCATATTACCTGTAATAGTAGCAGACGCACCAGACTGAAATGCCTTGATTCCATCTCCTGTAAGAAGTGCTCTTCCTGCACCAAGTCTTATATCAGCCTCCGGGTTAATATATCTAAAGAATGCTATTGTTCTTAATATCTCAGGCTCTGTAAGCCTTCTCTCATTCTCAAGCGGTGTACCCTTAATAGGCATCAGTGTGTTGAGCGGGATAGAGTCAACTCCGACTTCCGCAAGACTTATCGCCATATCAAGTCTGTCTTCCCAGCTTTCACCCATTCCTATTATGCCACCTGAACACGCCCACATACCTTCTGCTTTTACAAGCTTTAAAGTTTCAATCTTCATATCATATGTATGTGTAGTGCATATATTAGGGAAATTTCTTCTTGAAGTCTCAATATTATGGTGGTAACTGGTAACACCCGCTTCATGAAGTCTGTGAAGCTGCTCTGCATTAAGAAACCCCATAGATGCACACAGCTCAATATCACATTCTTTATTCATAGTCTCATAAGCATGAACAGCCTTTTCAAATTCTTTACCAGTAAGAGCTTTTCCAGCTGTAACAATCGAAAAACGGTCAACACCTTCTGACTCATTCAGCTTACACGCTTTTACAATATCCTCTTCCGGAAGAAAATCATACACTTCACAATCTGTATGGTTATGTGCTGACTGTGCACAGTACTTACAATCCTCTGGACATTTGCCGCTTCTTCCATTAATTATAGAACATAAATCAACCTTATCTCCAATAAAATGCTTTCTTATCCTGTCTGCCCCTTCACAAAGTTCATCCAAATCGCAATCCAAGAAAAAGGATAAGTCGTCCTGCCTTGTAATTCTTCTTCCATTAATAATCTCTTCAGCAAGTTCTAATGGTGTCATAATTGATATACCTCTTTTTAAAATTTTTATTTGATTATAGAACTGAAAATAGCGAATGTCAACAAATTGCATCTTGCAGTTGACATTCGCTATATGTAATTACCCACTGGTATTCTTTATCTCTTACCTATATCTGCCATATTATGTATAACATCATATATATTTTCTACAGTTGAGGTTATTCTGTTATTAAGATCTGTACAGCTCTTAGCAAGCTTTCCTACCTCTAATGCTACAACTGAAAAGCCTTTTCCCGCCTCGCCGGCTCTTGCAGCCTCAATAGATGCATTAAGTGCAAGAATATTCTGCTTTCTCTGGATACCATCAAGCTGCTTGGTATTCTCCTTGATATCTCTCACATATTCTTCACAACTCTTAACACCACTTGTAAGCTTTGTAATCAATTGTCCATTATACTTAGAATTATATTCTGAATTAATAAAATTATTAAGTACTGCTCCTAGCAGGTTAGCTGCTGCATTAATCTCTGCCTCTGTTCTTACTGTAACTTTTCCTAACGCCTCAATATACTCATCCTCATTAATCCCCAGTTCTCTTGCAACACCTCTGAATTTTTCTTCATTCGGATGCTCAGGTAAAACCTGACCTCCGATTACAGAGCCAAGTACCGTACCATCGTTTAACTTAAGCGGAATACCAAAATCCACAAGTCCAGCATGACAATGATATACACCTTGTCCTTCAGCATCACATTTCTCACATCTTCTGCATCCTTCCTTACTTCCTCTGGTAAGCTTTATACAGAAATCTGTAAAGTTGTAACACTCGGAAATATACTTTCCATCAGCTCCAACTGCAACCGTAGCTAATCCTGTTGCCACAGCCCAGTCAGACATAATTGATTCAAACTTCTCCATATCAGCAAAATCTTGAATCTTCATGCTTAAACCACCTCTTTTTCAATTGTTACATGTATTGATTGAGTAAATTTTAACAAATAAGGCCTCTAAAGTCAATGAATATGAGTAATTATCAACATTTTTATGTACTGACTCTGTATTAATGATGGAACAGTCTCATTCCGGTAAAGCACATAGCCATTCCACGCTTATTAGCTGTTTCTATAACCTGATCATCTCTTACAGAGCCGCCAGGCTGTGCTACATACTTAACACCTGACTTGTATGCTCTCTCAATATTATCTCCAAATGGGAAAAATGCATCTGAACCGATTGTTACATCAGTGTTGCCTGCAAGCCATTCCTTCTTTTCCTCTGTTGTAAATACAGATGGTTTCTCTGTGAATACTCTCTCCCAGTCATTGAGAATATCTTCATACTCATCACCGATATAGAGATCAATAGCATTATCTCTGTCAGCACGACCTACACCATCCTTAAATGGAAGATTAAGGACTTTTGGATTCTGGCGCAGATACCAGTTATCTGCCTTCTGTCCTGCAAGTCTTGTACAGTGGATTCTTGACTGCTGTCCTGCTCCGATACCAATTGCCTGTCCATTCTTTACATAGCATACAGAATTAGACTGTGTGTACTTAAGTGTTATAAGTGCAATAATCATATCAATCTTAGCAGACTCTGGAATATCCTTATTCTCTGTTACAACATTTGATAAAAGTTCCTTGTCAATAACGAACTCATTTCTTCCCTGCTCAAATGTTACGCCAAACACCTGCTTTCTCTCGATTGGTTCAGGCTTATACTCAGGGTCAATCTTAATGATATTGTAGTTACCCTTCTTCTTAGCCTTTAATATCTCAAATGCCTCCGGCTCATAGCCAGGTGCAACAATACCATCTGAAACCTCATGCTGGATAAGCTTTGCTGTAGCAACATCACATACATCTGATAATGATATGAAATCACCGAAAGATGACATTCTGTCTGCACCTCTTGCTCTTGCATATGCACATGCGATTGGGCTTAATTCTCCGATTGCTTCGTCAACCCAATAAATCTTCTTCTCAACATCTGTAAGAGGAAGTCCTACTGCAGCACCTGCTGGAGATACATGCTTGAAAGATGTTGCTGCCGGAAGTCCTGTAGCTTTCTTTAACTCCTTAACAAGCTGGTATCCGTTAAATGCATCAAGAAAATTAATATATCCTGGTCTGCCGTTAAGAATCTCTACAGGAAGGTCACTTCCGTCTTCCATAAATATTCTTGAAGGCTTCTGATTAGGGTTGCATCCGTATTTTAACTGAAATTCGTTCATATTCTTTCTCCTTAATTATTTTACATTCTTGTTAATAATTCTTGTTTCGTATTCACCTGTAGCAATATCAATATATCTTACAAAAAGTGAAACCTTATTATCTGCATTAAGATTATCCCAGATCATCTGTGTGAATTCTTCGATATCACCAGATATCTTAACCCAAGTAGGTTCTCCCTCATAGCTTGGAAGTGGATTGCCATCACCCATATATGTATGAATATAATGCCCTTCTCCTGCAAATGCTGCATCATATGTATATGTGTGTCTTTCACATATGTCAGGATTACCATTATGGCTCTTTAATATAGACATTGCATATGAATATTCATTATTCTCAATATGAAGCACACTTGAAATTCTTGGTGTATAGTTAGGTGCATCATGCTCATATTTTCTTACTCTTAAAGATTCTTCAAATGTCTTTCCTTCTGAAAGACCATCATAAACCGTATCAGTCTGATCTCCATTAGTAACTATAGTATTATTGCCAAGTACTCTTACAGGGGCATAGATAATAAGCTCTGGTGCAACTAAAAGTGTTGATGGGTCAAAAGCTTCTGTTCTGATACCCTCTCCGTCCTGTACAAACACACGGTTACGGCTGCTCTCGCTTCTTCCCATAATAAAGTAAGCTGAAACTGCCTTCTTACCATCCTCTGACATACCGGCAACAATTCCTCTGCCCGGATAAGCACATCCTGATAATTCCTCTGAAAGGTTCTTAATTGTCATAACTGACCTCCTGTTAAAATGTATTGACTGCGTTCACTCCTCATGGTTCTTTTTCGCGAGTAGCGAAGATGCCAGAATTTCATTCTGGCATTGTCGCGGTGCTCCTCGAATATCCGTGAAAAATCCCCAATCCATGCAAGCATGATTGTGAATTTTCACTCCTATTCTCATCGCTACTCGCGCAAAAAAGACCGCCTGGGAACGCAGCTTATAGCTTAACGTTGCCCAGGCGGTCGGCTTTTCTTAATATAAACTGTACTCCCTGTGGGTTATCCCACAATGCCATTTAAGCATCTTCCGCCAGTTGTACAGCGCTTATTAATAACATACAACAAAAAGAACTAAATTGCAACACCATTCTTTTTTAGAAGTTCTCTTGCTGATTCAACCGAATCAATACCTGTTGCATTCTTAATTGGTGCAAATTCTTTTTCTCTTACTACCTCGAATGGCAGACAGCTGTCAAGCTCATGAATCATATCAAGAACAAGACCCTCAAACTTATATCCATTAGGCTTTTCCGGCTTAACAAGATTACCATTCTTGTCAATATATGGAATCTTCTTCTCAACAATATGTAATGGAAGATTCTTTCCAACAATTCTTTCAAGATCAGAAACCCTGAACAGATAATTAAGAATAACTCCAAAATTATATGCAGGGTCGCCCTTTGCATTCTTAGCATCCATCATCTCTTTAGTAAGTTCATAATACTCAACAATGGAAGGCTTTCCATCTTCAAGACACATAACGCCAACCTTCTCATCAGGAGCTGCCTTTCTTACAACCTTAGAACCAACTGCACAGTGCTTTTCAATTGTAGCACCGATAAATACAGGGTCTGCAATTCTCTGAAGGACATTGTCAACAGCGAATACATTCAGCCACTCAATTCCGTTCTTCTCAAGAACCTCTGTTAATCCAGCCTTCTTTAAAGAGATATACCATCCACCATTACCATTAGGTGATGTTGCCATCCTTCCCTTCTCTTCAAGGTATATCTTACCATCATAATCAGTAGCTGCTGCCATCTCTTGTTTGAAGAAATGTACATATTCACTCTTATATCCGAAGAAATTCTTCTCTTCAAAGAAAGAAACTGTAGCATCATTATTCTTCTCACTAGTCATAACGAATAAATGTATATATGTTCCTGTCTCTTTAACAACATCCATAAGATTATTAATAAGGCACTCGAATATATAAAGTTCCCTGTTAACTCCCACGTTATACATTCCCTTAGGATTATCAGAACCAAGTCTTGTTCCCATTCCGCCTGCAAGAAGAATTGCTCCAACCTTTCCAGCTTTAATTGCCTCTACACCTGTATTCTTAAATATATCATAATCAGCTTTTATCTCATCCAGTTCCATTGCATCAAGAGGTGTAATTTCATCTTTCTTAACAAGCTCAGACTTATGTTCAATTGCCGATAAAACTTCCATATCAGTCTTATCAATCTGTTCAAGAAGTGCTGCCTTCTCATCATCTGATAATTCATCATAATATCTTAATATCTGTTCCTGACCATACTTTGAAAGCTTAAGCTTTGCTTCTTCTAAATTCACTTTAATTCCCTCACTTATCTAATAGCTTATTGTCTGACGACATTTTTATTATTCTAACACATTAATAATTTCCTAGCAACTTAATAGATTCAGCTTCTTCTTCAATGCCTCTTAATGCATTCATAACTCTTGGATCATCAATATTACCCGCAAAATCAACAAAGAAACGGAAATTCCATCTCTTTCCTTCAACATTCCCCTCAATAGGTCTTGATTCAATCTTATTCATATTAAGCCCATTATATATAATATGGCTTAAAAGATTATATAAAGTGCCTGCTTCATTGGCTGTTTCAAACACAATACTCATCTTCTGTGCATTCTTAACGAACTTTCTTGTATTAGTAACAATAACAAATCTTGTTGTATTGCCTTCCTGGTCTGTAATTCCAGACTTTAAGATATCAAGACCATAAAGCTCTGCTGCTTCCTTACTTGCAATAGCAACATGAGTCTTATTATGCTCCTGGAAAATCATCTTTGCTGCAAGTGCTGTATTAGCCTGACTGATTCTCTGCCAGTTCTTGTGAGTATCTAAGAATCTGTCACACTGCATAAGTCCCTGTGGATGTGAATATACAGCAGTTACATTTTCAAGGTCAGTTCCCGGAAGTCCTAGTAACAAATGTTCAATCTTAACATAAGTTTCTGCTATTATGTAATTATTATATTCCTGTAACAGATCATACACATCAGCAACAATTCCGGCATTGGAATTCTCTATAGGAAGTACCGCATAATCTGCCTTTCCAAACTTAACTGCCTCCATGCACTCTCTCCATGTAGGAACATTGAAATTATCAACATCCTTACCAAAGAAATTAATCATGGCAGCATATGAATATGCACCCGGCACCCCCTGATATACAACCTTACAGTTCTTTTTATTAATCTCATCAATTGCCTCATATGGTTCTCTTAAAGTCTGCCCCATCTTTTCAAGAAGCATATATTGATTCTTTCTCGAGTTAGCCATAATCTGTGCAAATAGGTCATCAATAGCATGAACATTATCGGGATTCCTGACAAGCTTCTTAACTGATTCCAACTTAGCTTTCTCGCGTGCCGGATCAAGAACCTTCTTTCCTGTCTCAATCTTATATTCTGCAACCTCAGTTGTCAGTTTCATTCTCTCTTCAAACAGTTCAACAAGCTGACTGTCGATTTTATCAATATTATTTCGTATTTCATTAAGATCTAACATATACTTCTCCTCTTTAAAGCGATGTATTGTTCTTATTGTATCACATTTTTAATGATATGCAATAAATGTACTTTATGTTATACTTAAGAAAATGTTCTTAAATAATGTTCATAAGGGAGTAGTGATAACATATGAAAAAAGCCATCACAATAAGTGTAATAACCATAATAGGATTATTACTCGCAGTATCAATATTTTTATCTATCCGAAGCAGCCGCATCATATACAACAGCGATAATGCTATCGGCAATTCAGCAGGTAACCTCAATAACGGAGGCTTGTTCTGCGAATACAATGACAAAATATATTTTGCCAATCCATACGATTACAACAAATTATATGTAATGAATTCAGACTGCACTAATGCCATGAAATTAAATGATGACAGTGTTGCATCAATCAATGTCTGTGGCAGTTACATATATTATGTCAAGAATAATTTCAAGCAGGAAACCATCGGAACAATATTCAGGGGACAGCTATTCGGTGTTTACCGCTGTGACTTAAACGGTGAGTCACTGAAAGCATTATACGACAGTCTTTCCGGAACAATAGCCTTATCCGGTAACTCGTTATACTACCAGCATTATAGTGACACAACACCTCTGGCTTTTCATAAAGTAGACATTGCAGGAAAGAAAGATACCAAAATTTCTGACACACCTTACTCACCTGCGTGCGTCCATAACGGAACAATATATTTTTCTGATCCTGCCGGAAAACATAACATATTAAGTTACGATACCAAAACTGATAAGACCTCTGTGTTATATGATTGCAATTCATATCTTGCAGATGTTGAGAACGGCTATGCATATTACATTGACTTAAGCAAGAACTATTCACTTGTAAGACTTAATACATCTAACAAAACTCTTGAATTATTATATGGAGAAAAAGGAAACAAAGTCGTTAATTATAATGTTTATGGCAACAAAATATTTTTTCAGGTGGAAAGCACAGATGGAATGACCGGACTTTACAGGATGAATATTGATGGAACGCAGATTGAAACTATTGCTATAGGCAATATTACCAACATTCACTGCACATCAAAATACACATTTTTCCAGTATTATGAAGATCAGGGGGTCCTTTACAGAGTAAGTACAAGCGGTGCTGATACATCTGTTGAACAGATTACTATTAAATAACATTTTTATAAATATCATAAATAAAAGCCCCGCACTTTCATATGAGTGCAGGGCTTTTATTATATATTACTCTTCAGTTTTCTCTTCTTCAATCTTAATTGAAAGCTCATCAAGCTGCTTAGCGTCTACTACATCAGGTGCATTAGTAAGGAGACAGGATGCATCCTTTACCTTAGGGAAAGCAATAACATCTCTGATTGAATCTCTCTTAGCCATAAGCATTACAAGTCTGTCAAGACCATAAGCAAGTCCTGCATGTGGAGGAACACCATACTTGAATGCATCAAGCAGGAATCCGAACTTTTCATTAGCAACTTCATCTGTAAGTCCAAGTGCCTTGAACATTCTGCTCTGAACATCAGCCTGATGGATTCTTACTGAACCACCACCGATTTCTGTTCCGTTAAGAACAATATCATAAGCCTTTGCACGAACTGCACCAGGATTAGTTTCAAGCATATCAAGATCTTCATCCATAGGCATTGTGAATGGATGATGCATTGCAACAAATCTTTCTTCTTCATCTGACCATTCAAACTGTGGAAACTCTGTTACCCATAAGAACTTATAATCAGACTTATCAAGAAGTCCCATCTGATCAGCAAGTTCTACTCTTAAAGCACCTAGTACATTCCATACAATCTTATTTCTGTCAGCAGCGAATAAAAGAAGATCCCCGGCTTCACCATCCATAGCCTTAACAAGGGCATTCATCTGATCCTCTGTCATAAACTTTGCGAATGATGACTTATATGAACCATCTTCGTGAATTGCAATATAAGCAAGACCTTTTGCACCATATCCCTTAGCAAAATCAACAAGTGCATCAATCTTCTTACGAGGCATGCTTCCCTGTCCCTTTGCATTGATTCCTCTTACAGAACCGCCATTCTCAAGTGCTCCTGTAAATACTCCGAATCCGCAGTCCTTAACGATATCTGATACATTCTGTAATTCCATACCGAATCTTAAATCCGGCTTATCAGAACCAAATCTGTCCATAGCTTCCTGCCATGTCATTCTCTGGATTGGAAGCTTTACATCAACATCAAGAACTTCTTTAAAAAGATATGCAAGAAGTCTTTCATTAACATCAATTACATCATCAACATCTACGAATGATAATTCCATATCAATCTGTGTGAATTCAGGCTGTCTGTCTGCTCTTAAATCCTCATCTCTAAAACATCTTGCAATCTGCATATATCTGTCATATCCAGAACACATAAGCATCTGTTTAAAGAGCTGTGGTGACTGTGGAAGTGCATAGAACTTACCTGGATGAATACGGCTTGGTACAAGGTAATCTCTTGCTCCCTCTGGTGTAGACTTAGTAAGCATAGGTGTTTCAATCTCTAAGAAACCTTCCTTTGCAAGAAATGCTCTTGTAAGAGTTGCAACCTTGCTTCTCATAATAATATTAGACTGGATATCCGGTCTTCTAAGATCAAGACATCTGTATTTAAGTCTGATATCTTCCTTAGTCTGGATATTTTCTTCTATTGGGAATGGAGGTGTCTCTGACTCTGAAAGAATTCTTAAAGTCTTTGCAGCAATCTCAATGTCACCTGTCTTTAAATTCTCATTAACGGCACCGCTTCTCTTAATAACTTCACCCTCAACAGCGATTACGAATTCATTACGAAGTGTATATGCCTTGTCGAAGCCTTCCTTACCAATTATATTTTCATCAAAAAGAATCTGAAGAATTCCACTTCTGTCTCTTAAATCAACAAAAATAAGTGAACCAAGATTTCTTCTCTTGGCAACCCAACCCATTACAGTAACCTTCTTACCAATATCAGCTGATGAAACCTCCGTACATCTGTGCGATCTCTTTAAGCCAACCATTGACTCTGCCATCTTACTTTACCTCTTTCCTGTAATTAAATACTAATCTGCGAAGGATAGAATATCTTTAAGACTAAGATTTTCTAAGTCTACCTTACTATTTCTTATTATCTCAAATGTTTCTTCCTCGTGAATCATTCGCTGAAACTCAATAAATACTCTCATATCAAGATTCTTAATCTCTTCAATAAGAATATTCACAGCCGTATCAATGTCAAATGCTTTCCTATACGGCCGTTCAGATATCAGCGCAGCAAATTCATCTGTCACCTTAAGAATTCTTGCACCCAATGGAATATCTGTCCCCTTAAGATTATCAGGATAACCACTTCCATCGTAGCACTCATGGTGATAGAGAACAACTTTCATTATATTATCTGAATAATCATAATTTTTCAATACATCAAAGCTGATTTTAGAGTGCATTCTCATATATTTCATCTCTTCGACTGATAATTCGCCCGAATTTCTGCCATATAAGTATTCTGATAATTTAAGTTTTCCAATATCATGCATCATTCCGGCAATCTTGAGTTCATAACATTCCCGTTCATCAAGCTTAAGTCTCTTAGCAAGCTCATATGTAAGGTTAGCAACAAGAATCCCATGTTCTATACCACTCTTATAGTCATTAAAAATATATTGCAAATGTTCATTCTCATTAATGTCCGTACTATGTCCCATTAGTAATCTCCCTGCTGCCAGTATAATATTTATTAACAAATTCATTAGCAGGAAGTGGTCTGTCAAAATAAAATCCCTGTATAACATCACAACCATAAGAAACAACTGTATCGAGTTCCTCTTTAGTCTCAACTCCCTCAAATACAAGTTCATATTCTACCATCTTAAGCATCTCAATCAGTGACTTTATAACCTGTCTTCCTTTATTACTCTTTAATGACCTGTTTGCAAATACTCTGTCAAATTTTATAATATCAGCAGGAATATTGGCAATCTGGTTAAGTGATGAATATCCCGAGCCAAAATCATCAACATTAATCTTAAATCCCTTTGCCCTTAATGCATTAATAACATCAATCATAGCATCCAGTGCATCAATAAATATTGTTTCAAGTATCTCAAGTTCAACAAGTGATGAATCAATCTGATACTTATCCTGCAGCCGAAGCATATATTTTAACAAATCTTCACTTGTAAATCTCTGCCTTGATATATTAACCGAGACAGGAACAGGCTTAATTCCCTTATCAATGCATTGTCTCTGGAAAGCAAAGGTTTTATCAAGCATAATGTCATCAAGCTTTCCTATCATTCCTGTATGTTCAAGCACTGGAACAAATCTGGCTGGTGAAACAAGCTCGCCTGCTCTTGTCTTCATTCTTACAAGTGCCTCTGCACCTGCAACACAATTATGCGATACGGATATCTTAGGCTGAAGGAAAATTTCTATTCTTTCTTCCTCGCACGCTCTCACAAATTCATTAGACATATCCATATGTTCAAGATATTCATTGCAATTATCCGCTGAATATACACAACATGGAATGTCAAATCTTCCTTTTGTTGACTTCTTTGCAAGATTAGCACGGTCAACCGCCATACGTACATCAAGTGATGGATCATCATAAAAATATAATCCAACATAAACATGCTGATACACCAGAGGATATCTTTCTGACAATTCTTTCTCGAAAATGCGGTTCTTTCTTGCAATATATTCTACTACATCTTCATCCGTCATATTATCAGCTTTATAGGCACCCCTGAACTGGTCAAACCCGATTCCGTGTGAAGCAAGGCACAATGGTTCATTAATAAAATAAAAGTCTGCAATATCCTGCATAACCTTGTCGCCTTCATCCATACCGTAAAAATCATTAATATACTTAAAATTACTTATGTCCAGAGCTAATAGAACAACCCTGTGTTCATTAGTGTTCACAATCTCACGCACTCTATTGTTAAACACATCATGCCCTGCCATTCCAAGATAACAGCCTCCCATAACGATTTCTCTCCTCATATACGTCCGTACTTCCAATATAATAAAATTATATCACAATACCAATAACAAATCCACCAGTTATTAATATATATAGTTCAAGTTACTTTAAAATCAATTGTTAACGCCATGATGTGACATTGGTGTGGTTGATATTATAGGTAAAAATGTGTATCCTTCCGATAACCCCCACTGTATTATCTGCTCAACCGCATCAACACTGAAATTCTTTATATCATGCTGCAAAACTACTGATACATTATTACCTTTAATCCCCGCTATAACATTAGCCACAACCTGTGATGTGCTTGTTGTTCCACCTGCATCTCCACTAGAAACATTCCAGTCACAATATCTGAATCCACGTTCCTCAACAGCACATACAAGCTGGCTCATTATGCCATAGCAGTATTTCTTACTTATTGTATTACTAGAACCACCTGGAAATCTTACAAGATCTGCTGCTTTTCCAGTCTGTGCAGTTATAATACTATTCATCTCGTCAAAATCTGCAAAATATGCATCTACACTCTGATATATCTTTGCATAATCATGTGATGCTGAATGTATTGCAACAGTATGCCCCCGCTGTGCTTCTTGTGCAATAAGATTCTGATAATCCGGTTTTCCATTAGTAACAAAAAATGTTGCCTTAACATTATATCTGTCAAGAATATCAAGCAGCTTTTCTGTATATGGTCCGGGGCCATCATCAAAAGTCAGATAAACAACTTTATCACCCGGATTAACTGCATCATCTGACATTGGTGCAACTACCTTCACAGTTCTTTGCACTTCAGATTCGTTACCACAATTATCAGATACATTGTATGTTACTGTATATTTTCCTGCATTAGCTGTATCAACATTCCCAGATACTGATACCTTGTCAGTTACATCTCCATCACATATATCCACAGCTGTATACCCCGGTTCATTATATGTATCTCCCATCCTGATATAATACACCTCACCGCCGGTAAGTGATATCTGTGGAGCTGTAGTATCTTCTACATGTATAACACGTTCTGTAAATGCTTCATTACCAGAAGAATCTTTAACTGAATATACAATTGTAGTATCACCTTTTGTATATGTATCAACCTCCGCAGAAGTCTCCACTTTATCTGTAATATCACCATCATAATTATCAACTGCAGAAAATCCTGCTTCTTCATAATTACTTCCGACTTCTATGGTAATCTCTGTATCTCCTGAAAGACTAATAACAGGTGCCTGAGTATCCACAACTTTTACTGCTACTTTTCTAGAAATATGTTTCTTCTTTCTTGACGCAACAATCTTAATGTCATACTTTCCAAGCTTTGTGACATCAACATTTCCCTCAATCTCTATATCTGTCTTATTATCTTTCTTTCCAAGCACATTCTTCTTAATAGTTTCATTAATATCCGCTTCATCATTAGTACTTCCATACTCAACAACTAAAGTATCAGGGCATGACACCACAAGACTGTTCTCCTTAACAGACCTGATGATAAATATTATCACCAGCACCATAAGAACTGTAACAGAACCTGCCATTAAATATTTAACCCATCTATTATTCATAAAACATACCAACTTTCTCATTTGAACATAATATTGTATGGGTATTATACTTCTTTAATGCATAATAAGCCAGTAGAAACATTAGAAAAATTAAGCTATTTCTATAATTCTTCCCATTTGTGCATTAGCTCTGTGAGATATTGATATAACCGTCCTGTTCCTGCTTACCCTTTTTAATGCATCAAGCACATTTTTCTCAGTATCAGCATCAAGATTAGCTGTTATCTCATCCAGCATAAGCAGTTCAGGCTTTGCTGCTGCAGCCCTTGCAATTGACAATAACTGCCACTGTCCTTGTGAGAAATCTTCCGGCTTGCATATAGTATCATATCCATTGTCAAGTTCCATAATTGCATCATGAATACCTGCTGCCTTAGCTGCTTCAATTACATCTTCATCAGTAATTGATACATCATACAGTGTTATCTGGTCTTTGACAGTTCCTGGAACCATATGAAAAGTCTGCTCAACATATCCATATATTCTCCTCTTTTCACTATCCGGAATAGCCGTAGCCTTCTGACCTGCAATTGATACGCTTCCTTTATCCGGCTCGTAAAGCCCAAGAAGGAGCTTGAATATTGTACTCTTTCCTGTACCTGTTCTTCCCGACAGAGTAACCTGCTCGCCCTCCTTAACAGAAAAACTTAAGTTCTCCACAACATTTTTATCATCATATGCAAATGTTACATTATTGAAATCGACAATCACATCACTGTCAGCTTCCATGGCTGTATTGTCTGCAATGTATGAATCCTTCTTAACTGATAATTCATCCATCTCGAAAAATTCATTAATTCTGTGTACTCCGGCTATTGCTGACTGTATAGTCTGAATCTCCATACCAAGGCTCTCAACAGGAGCAAATATCTGTGAAATATAATTAATTACCGCAACTGCTGTACCTGCTGACATGCCAAAAAATGCAAGCACTGTCTGGTTACCTGATGCTGAAAAAAGCATTACCACAGCAACAACAATTGCATTGAGAGTAAGAATTACAGGTGAATATACTGCATCATAGAAATTAGTTTTCTCAACTGCTGCGTAACTTTCACATATATATTCATCGTATCTTTCTGCCATATAATTTTCCTTGCCAAGTGTATGTATTGTTCTTATGTTGTGAAGAGTTTCCGGCACATGTCCTGATGCTCTTCCTACAGCTCTTCTGTTCTCAATCTGTGCTGCCAGCATATTTTTCTGAATAATTCTTGTGAATACGAACAGGAATGGAAGAATAACAAGAAGCACAATGGCAAGTCCCTTATTCTTAAACCATATAACAGCAACTATACTTATTATCTTACAGGCATCAGCAAACATACTGATAATTCCTGATGTAAACAAATTCTCAACTGTATCAGCATCACCAACGAATCTTGAAACAACAGTTCCCGGCTCCTGACTTGTAAGACCGCTTGTTGTAAGACAGCTGTACTTATACATCAACGCACTCCTTAATGAATGTGTAATCTTCTGTCCGAATACTGTAAGAAAAGTTTCTCTTGCACTCTCCATAAAACCGGTTACAAGAAGAAATCCGAAATACATAAGAACCATATAAAATGTGGGCATTGTACCTGATGCAACTGTATCAATAATCTTTGCAAGAATAAGTGGTGGAAACAGTGCCATTACAATTGCGCCAGCAACAGTAATTGCAATTCCTGCTGTAAGCATCCACTTTTCTTTTATTGTGTTCAATATAACTCTGCCAACACTTTTATTCTTCATCAGATGCGCCTCCCTTCTGTTCATTATAAAGAACCGCATACTGTGGGCATTTATTCATAATCTCATCATGTGTACCGGCTATGGTTTTTCCGTTCTCCATCCATATAACCTTATCCATCTGTGGGAACAGATATAATCTGTGTGAAATAAGAATCACAATACAATCCTTGGTGTATTCTTTAATATTAGCAAATACCTCTCTTTCAGTGTCCTTATCAAGTGCTGAAAATGGATCATCTAATATAATTAACGGCTTCTTATGGCAGAGTGTTCTGGCAAGTGCAAGTCTCTGTGCCTGTCCTCCTGACAGTCTCACACCTGTATTCCCAACATAAGTGTCCTGTCCGTTTTCCATATCATTTACTTCTTTGTCAAAGCACACTGCCTTAAGAAGCTTAGCCACATCCTCATCATCACCCATAAGAATATTGTTTCTAATTGTATCATTAAACAATTCCGGATCATGTCCCAGATATGCTGCAAGTCCCGCCTTTTTCGCATCATCAAGTTCTGAAAGTTCATTGCCTGCAATCTTAATGCTCCCCTTATATGGATATTCACATAAAAACACCTTTCCAAGAGTTGACTTGCCACATGCAACAGAACCTGTAACACCAATGATGCTGCCTTTTTCTGCTTCAAATGTTACATTTTCGAATATATCATGGCCTCCCGGATAAGCAAATGTAAGTCCTTTTACTTCAAGTGAGTCACACTTTACACTGTTATCCGCATCTTCATAATTTTCATGCTTCATAAGCGGTTTGATTCTCTTCCATGACACCTGTGCCTTATGTACTGCATTAAACAGCTTTGCTGCATGTGAGGACTTCTTAGAAAGCTTTGCAAAGCATGATACATATGTAGCTAAAATAGCAATATCCCATTCTTTCCAGCCTGTTCCCAGAACATTTCTGCTTCCAAAATATAATATAAATATAACTCCGGCAAGTGCTATAACCTTGTATATCGGAGGAAATGCTGTTCCCCATATATTAGCCCTTACTGCCGACTTTTCATAGGCTGTAAGATTATCTTCATACGCCTGTTTTCTTTCCTGCTCACAGCCATATACACGATATGTAACCGCATTTTCTGCTCTTTCAAGCGTTGCCGCACTAAGTCTTCCTGACTGTACCTTATATTCTGCACCTGTCTTTTGTACAACAGCCTTCATCTTCTCTGCAATGATATAAGATATTGGCGGGAATATCATACATATAAGCCCAAGTCTCCAGTCATAGAAAAGAAGCATTCCTGCATATGCTGCAAGTGCAACACCCGTATCAAATATCTCAGTCGTGAACTTCCTCATCCCTTCAGCGCAGTCATCAACATCAAGGATAGCTTTGGTAAGAATATCTCCTGCTCCCTCTTCCTGTAACTGTGGCCTGCTCTTATGTACAAGGCTGTTATACAGAACCTCTTTCATGTTCTTATTAACATTATTAGCAAATCTTCTTACATAAAATCTCTTGATATACCTTGATATCTGCACTACTGCAATTGCAATTACATAACATAACACAAGAATAAGCATATCTGTAAATGTTGATTTTCCACCAAGTATATTAACAAGACAGCCTGTCATTCGTCCTTCAAACCACGGACCTGCAAGAAGTCCGAGGTTGTATATAAGACCGGATACCGTTATTATCAGAAGTATATTCCACTGGGATTTAAAATAATATGACACCCTGTCGGTCATAATATTGTTCCTTCCTGTGTTACTCATCTTCATCATCCTCTGTTTATCTTCGTTATCTTTCTTTTAAAGTCAATTACATTAACACATTATTGTGACAGTTCGTTACTAATATATATATTTTTTACATTTTCAAGTGCTTCCTTAAACAGCACATTATTAAACTGTGCATTATCTATATCTTTAACCACCTGTTCTGCTTTCTCATTTTCTCCATTATTCACATACACCCTGTAATCAACAGCTTTTTTATATGCAATGGCAAATGTATAGTAGTCCTGCGTATCTTTATCAATATATTTGCCTATGCCTGTGTTATATTCTGTCTTTTCAAGAAGCCCTTCATAATTATTTTCTATAAAATCATTATAAAGACTGTCTTCTTCATAGCCCGACATTCTTCCTTTACTCCTGAATACATCACCTGATATATCTGAAACACATGGGATTATAATAATAATCATAATTGCACACAGTACATAAGCCAGAAGTGATATATTAAATTTCTTCTTTTTTCTCATTCAAAGCTCCTCCTTGTAATGAGTGTAAGTATATCTGCCTGTGACATATCAGGAAGTCCGGCTATGTCCTCATCTGTCAGATTGCAGTATGCCTTTAACAGTTCATGTGATTTTTCATATATATCATTTATATACTTAATACTTTCTTTCGATACACTATGATATGATAAATTTAAACGTCTGCTGACAATATCTTCCATATCAGCAACAGCCCTTGAAATCGTATTCATATATTCGTCGCCATAATATGATGAATTATTCCTTTCCATCATACTTATTATACCTTTTCTTATATACACATAATCACCTGCGACATTGTAAAAATCATTCCATGCATATTTATCATCATTATCCTTTATTGAACAATCTCCCACATAATCCATACTGTACAGAGTTGCATAGTCTCCTGCTTCTAACAGAAGCTTTAGTTTTGTCTGGATTTCATCACTATGGGATGAATAATATTTCTGCTGATTTTTTTTTGCAATATCATATCCAATCATTGAATTTTTACCAATAATAGCCAGTGTAAGTGCAGTCATTGTTATAACAAGAGCTGTTATTGGTGCAATATAATTCACAAACCATTTGCTGTTACCAATTACTTTGGAACGCGTGCTGTTAAACTTTTTATTATATTGTTCCATATCATCAATATGCTTCTTAAATTCCACATTTGGTGAGCCGCAATTAGGACAGAACTTCTGATTCATCTGTATAGGTGCGCCACAATTATTACATTTCATCAGTTGTTCCCTCCCTCATTATATTTTTTATAAAATGACTCTTCGTAGCTCTTTCCAAGCTTGTAATCATAATAGCCATTCTGATACAATTCATTAAGCATATCATTAATTTCTTTGTCCGTCGCCTTTGCAACATTCTTAAGATAATTCTGTGCTTCTGCAACCCAGCCGTCCACAGTTTCTTTTTCTTCTGCCGTACAGCCCTCATACCTACGGTAATTATATCCGTTTTTATTATTAATGAAATATATCATGTCAAGTGACTCTTCAAAGCCTGTTCCAAACTGATAATCACTCAGTTTTTCGCCTTTATTAACCATAATGTAGATGTCTGCCACCCTTTTATAATAATAATCATAAATGTTAAAAAAATTGTAATGACTCCACTTTTCCAAAACACTTGAACTGCCCTTATAACTATCTGTCAGTTCTGAAATGCCTGCATAGTCCCGCTTTTCATATAATGAATTAAGTTCACCTATATTATTATTGTACCAATCTAATGACTGGTGTATCTCTTTCCTGTTGTGTGAAGAATTATACATACTCTTATATGAACCATATCCAAACATACTTCCGGCAAGAACTGCTGCCGCTATTGCCGCACATACTATACCTACACTTTTCATTGTACTTTTTATGATGTATTTTCTGGTATTCTTATCCAGCTTCTCCATTCCTTCATTCAGATTGTACAGGTCTTTCATGTACTTCTGTTCAGAATTCTCATACTGCATAGCACCACAATATGGGCATGCAGTCTCGTTATCTCCTATATCTGCTCCACAATTACTACATATCATAGCTATCCCCTTTTATCAGTTATTGTATTATGCAGAGACTCCTTTATCCTGCATAATCATCTTTTATAATACTGTGCAATTGTACCAACTACAACATCCATCTGTAAAGGTTTTGACAGATGAGCATTCATTCCGGCTTCAACACATTTTCTGGCATCCTCCTCAAATGCATTGGCTGTCATTGCAATTATCGGAATCTCCACAGCATCAGGTCTTTCCATATCTCTTATAGCTTTTGTTGCGGCAATTCCGTCAAGCTTTGGCATCATAATATCCATAAGAATCACATCATATGTATGTGGTGCACACCTTGTAAATTCCCTGACAGCCTGCTCACCATCACTGACAACAGTAACATTAGCGCCTTCATCCACCAGAAGAGTCTGTGCAATCTCAGCATTAAGTTCATTATCCTCTGCTAACAGAATCTTAATTCCCGAAATATCATTACTGCTTTTTTCCTTATCATCCGTTATTTCTTCAACTTTGCTTGCAATCTCGAAAGGAATTCTGATTACAAATGTTGAGCCTTCCCCTTCCTTGCTTGTGACACTAATTGTTCCATTCATTTTGTCAACCAGACTCTTAACAATAGCCATCCCAAGTCCTGTTCCCTGATAAACACTTCTGGCATCAGTCTTTTCCTGTACAAATGGTTCAAATATATGTTCAAGAAATTCTTCACTCATGCCAATTCCCGTATCAGTAACAGTCCATTCATATGTAACAATTCCATCCTGTGTTCCAATACATTTAAAATATGTTGAAACCATTCCTCCTGCTTTATTATATTTGATGCAGTTAGCGTATATATTTAGAAATAACTGGCGTAAATGCAGAGGACTTCCGTATACATATGGATACATAACTTTTCCTGCAACCTTGTCATACTTAAGATTGACACCTGAATCTGAGGCACGCTGTTCAACTATAGTAATAATATCCTTTGCAAGCTTGTTAAGATCCACAATCTCTCTTGAAAGCTCAATCTGGCCATCCTCTAACTTACTCATCTGGAGAATGTCATTAATAAGTGATAAAAGATGATTAGCAGCTATTGACATTTTCTTTCTGTTAGTATTAATCATATCTGCATCTTCTTTATGGCTCTCATCAATTCTTAACAGTCCGATTATGCCATTAAGCGGCGTCCTTATATCATGTGTCATTCTTGATAAGAAATCAGTCTTGGCAGCATTAGCCTTTTCCTCTCGGCGTACTGCCTCCTGCAGCTGTTCATTTTTTTCCTGCAGTGTCTTTGCATACTGCTGCTGCATTTCATACTGTTCACGCTCATATCCCTGAACCGTTTTCCAGCGCATCATATTAAGCACAAGTACAGCAAACATATAGGCAACAAATGTATACTGCATATTTCTTGGTGTTGTCTTAAAAACATTTCTTTCCGGCATATAAACATATACATAATAATCTCTGCCACGTTCCATAAGACCATAATTATGCGAGCCCCACCTTCTGTTACTATCAGCATGTACTATTTTTCCACTTGCACCGGTCTCCTTTATCTTCTTAATTACATTATATTTGTCAACATCTTCACCAACCATACTGTCATCATTAGACGCTATTATCTGATTTCCCTTTGTAACAACAATCTTTCCATCTTCCCTGTCATCATAACCTGATAATATATGTGTAAATGAAAGATTGTAATTATTAACATACTCTGCCGGTGTGTGGTAATAAACAACAACTATCCCACTTGAATCCGCCATACCACATGCTGCAAGGTCAACATATGAACCATCTTCACAGTCAATTCTTATTGCGTATGTTTTTTCAGTATTATCAACAACATCAATAAGTGAAGTACTGTCAAGATATTCGTTAAGCTCATCTGCACCATATTCATCTGTATATTCCTGTGCTATAAGATTACCTTTTGAATCCATGATTATAACTGCCGTCAGATAACATTCCTGCATATTCTTTTTGATAAATTCTTCTGTAAATATATCTTTATCTGAAAGGCTGCGTTCATATGTGATATTATGTTTTATCTGCTGCGCACTTTCAATTACCCTGAGCAGGCTCTTGGTTTCTGACGCAAGATTATGTCTTGTAAAGCTGTTGCACTGTTCATTGATATAATGCGCAGTATCTGAAAGTGTTTCCTGTGTAGTTTTTATATCAACATTTACAGCAATAAAAAACACAATCATCATTATAAACAGACCTGCTATAATCTCAATCGGCCATATTCTTTTTCTTTTCTTTCTGGTAATGGTATTATTTCCCATAACTGTCCACCTCCAGATATTTATCAGCATCAGAAATATATCTGCTGATTATCTTCTTCTCTGTACCATCATTCCTCATCTGGTTAAGAATTTCTGTAAGCTGCTTCTCTATCCCACGGTCATCATTTTTGTCAAATGCTACTCCCAGTCCTACTGTCTCTAATGGTTCGTCAAGAATCCTGAACTTAATATTATAATCTTCCATGTACTGGCATATTGCAGTTTCATGAGCTGCCAGAGCATCTGCATAGCCTTTGCTTAAAAAAGGATATATAAGTTCTCTTTTCTGCAAAGCTATTAATGACCTTATAGCCGGGATACGCTCATCAGTCTTGCTAAGAAATATCTTCTCAGGTCTTGTTGTAGTCTGTACTGCAATCGTCTTTCCTTCCAAATCCTCAAGAGAATATATATCACTTTCCATATTCACAGCAACAACCTGACGGCTGATCATATAAGGTCCTGCCCATCTGTATTCATTCTCCCTGCCATCCATGCTAAAGCTTCCCCATGCACAATCAATTGTTCTGTCAGCAAGAAGATTCTTCTTATCCTCCCAGTCAATATATATGAATCTGGCCTTATAGCCCATTCTTTTAAATGCTTCCGTAGCAAGCTCAACATCAATTCCGGTAGCATTGCCATCTGTATCGACATAATTATATGGCGGATAGTTGTCACTTCCTATGACTATTTCCGGCAATCCAGCCTCATTATTGTGGCTGTCTGACCTTTCTTTTCTTTCACACCCATATAAAAAAGCTGTATATATGCTTAGCAGACATATTATAATCAAAAAACTTTTAATCCTACGCACTTACTTTCCCTCTCCTACATATTTTTAAAATATGTTCTATTATAATACAAAAAGCTGCTGATTACTAATCAGACTGACAGTTTTCGTACGACATAATTCGACAATTTTTTTATAATCAGTTTTCATCTGACCATATTCCTGATCTATTCTGACCTTATACTGGCATGCGACATTTTTATTAAATTGGATATTCCTTCATGACCAGTTGTGCAATATTATATGTGAAAATCAATTCATAAAATTCATTTTCAAGGAGGTCAGTTATGACAACAAATTCACAATATGAATTAAACAAAGGTCTTGCACAGATGTTAAAGGGCGGCGTAATCATGGATGTTACTACTCCCGAGCAGGCTAAGATTGCAGAGGCCGCTGGCGCGTGTGCTGTTATGGCACTTGAGAGAATCCCTGCTGATATCAGGGCTGCCGGTGGCGTTTCGCGTATGAGCGACCCTAAGATGATAAAAGGTATTCAGGATGCTGTAAGTATTCCTGTTATGGCAAAATGCCGTATCGGTCATTTTGTTGAAGCACAGATTCTACAGGCAGTTGAGATCGACTATATTGATGAATCCGAAGTATTATCTCCTGCTGATGATATATATCATATTGATAAAACCCAGTTCAAAGTACCTTTCGTATGTGGTGCAAGAGATTTAGGAGAAGCATTAAGAAGAATCAATGAGGGTGCTTCCATGATAAGAACAAAGGGCGAACCTGGTACCGGGGATGTTGTTCAGGCTGTACGCCACATGAGAAAGATGAATTCTGAAATCAGAAAGATAACATCTATGCGAAATGATGAGCTTTTCGAGGAAGCAAAACAGTTACAGGTTCCATATAACCTGGTTCTCTATGTACATGATAATGGAAAGCTTCCTGTAGTAAACTTTGCTGCCGGCGGTGTTGCTACTCCTGCAGATGCTGCACTTATGATGCAGTTAGGTGCTGAAGGTGTATTTGTAGGTTCCGGTATATTCAAGTCTGGAAATCCTGCAAAAAGAGCTTCTGCTATCGTTCAGGCTGTAACTAATTACACAGATGCTGCACTTATTGCTAAATTATCAGAAGATTTGGGCGAAGCCATGGTTGGTATTAATCCTGGTGAAATCCAGATAATCATGGAAGAAAGAGGCAGATAATATGAAAATAGGCGTACTTGCTGTACAGGGAGCATTCATTGAACATGAACATATCATTGAAAAAATCGGACATGAAGTAGTTGAAATACGTCAAAAAAAAGACCTTGAAGGTATTGACGGAATTATCCTTCCGGGCGGTGAAAGCACTGTTCAGGGACAGCTTCTAAGAAAGCTGGATATGCTTGATACAATTAAGTCTGCAATAGCAGATGGCCTTCCAACACTTGCAACCTGTGCCGGTCTGATTCTTTTAGCCGGACACATTGACAATGACAACAGTATACATATTGGAACTCTGCCTGTCACTGTAAAAAGAAATGCATATGGAAGACAGTTAGGAAGCTTTGTAAGAACTGCTGCTATGAAGGGATTTGATGAATTTCCAATGACATTTATCCGTGCACCATACATTTCATCAGTTAATGATAATGTTGATGTTCTTGCAGCTGTTGATGACAGAATTGTTGCTGTTCAATATAATAACCAGATTGGTCTTGCATTTCACCCTGAACTTTCAGGTGACACAAGAATTCATGAGTATTTTATATCACTCTGTGAAAAATAATCTGAATTATAATATTTAATTGACACATTTACATATATATATTAGTATAATATTAATAAGAGGGAGTAGTTAGCATCGTATCCGGTGCAATAGTAATCGTCATCACGCTGAACAGCCGGTTATTATTACAATTAACGAGACTTTTATCAATTCATTTTTGATGCGATAAAGGTCTCTTTTTATATTATTCCATTCCTTTATCGCAAGAAAGGAGCTTATTATGGAATATTTGTTGCTACTCATCGGTTTCGTGCTATTAATAAAAGGCGCGGATTTCTTCGTGGAGGGAAGTTCTTCCCTTGCCAAAATCCTTAAAGTACCAAGCGTTATCATAGGACTTACCATTGTTGCAATGGGAACCAGTGCCCCTGAGGCATCTGTTAGTATTAACGCTGCCCTCTCTGGCAGTAATGACATTGCAATCAGCAATGTTGTCGGTTCTAACATTTTTAATGGTCTTGTCGTTGTAGGTATCTGTGCATTTATCGCAGGATTTTCTACTAACCGTGACATTCTCAAGCGTGATATGCCTGTTAATATCATAATAACTGCTATTCTTTGCTTTATGTTTATTGATGGCAGACTTTCAAGAATTGAAGGCATTATTCTCCTTGCCGGAATGGCAGCTTACATCACATGCATGATAATATCAGCACTTAAAAACAGGGAAGAAGCTGAGGATTGTAAAATAATGCCTCTGCCTAAGAGTCTGCTTTATATTGCCGGTGGTCTTATAGCTGTAATATTCGGTGGTAATCTTGTTGTAGATAAAGCCTGCATCATAGCTGCTAACTTTGGCGTAAGCCAGAATTTCATAGGTCTTACAATAGTCGCAATCGGAACCTCCCTGCCCGAGCTTGTAACTTCTATAGTTGCCACAAGGAAAGGGGACAGCGGACTTGCGCTTGGCAATGCAATCGGCTCTAACATATTTAATATATTATTTATCTTAGGAATGTCTGCTGCGATACAGCCTCTTCACGTTCTTTCTGAATCACTTATTGACTGTATCATACTTCTTGCCAGTGGAATTGTATTATTTCTCTTCGCATATACCAAGAAGACAATGAGCAGATGGGAAGGTGCTGCATGTATTCTTATGTATGTGGGATATACGGCATATCTTTTTGTACGTTAAAGGTATTTTAAATTAATTGTGCATAAATAAAACGCACCGTAAGTATATCTCTAACATACTTACGGTGCGTTTGTGTTAAATATTATGTTCATTTCTTCTTTTAACAATCAGCCACACAACCATTAACACAACCCCTGCAGTACTAACTAAAGCCCCCTGCCACAGATACGGATAACTCATTTTAATAACAGTTGTTCCCTTATTCACATACATAAGATTATTCCTATGTGTTATATCCGATGAAGAGCTGAATATATCGTGATATGCAAGTGTTGTATTAACATTATCATTATTAGATGTAATTGTAATCTCATTGTTTCCGTATTCCACCTTTAACGGAACTATCTTTCTGTCTGGAAGTTCCTCTGATGATATACCACTCATATTACTAAGCAACTGTCCAACAGATACGTCATCAGTCAGACTATAGAAATATGTAAGATTAAGGCCAGTCATTATAATATTGTCGTTCTTCACAGTCCCATAAAAATCGAGATTTAATCCGTTATCATAAAAAGTTCCCCACACAGTATCAAGTCCATCAAGATACACTGTATTCCATGTAGTATGTCCCTGTGGAAACATATCTGGATATATCGTTCCAATTCTTGTATCCATATCCGGATATCCATTGTGAAATGTTATCGAACTGCATGTTACGCCAAGGAAATTCTGACTGTGGGTACGCTTATCCTGTGGTATGCCATCGGCATATATGATCACCTTGACACCTGCTCTGCTTAGGCGTAGTACAAGGTCTTCTGCTGTTTCTTTATCATCATATGTAAAACCATTCAGGAACACCTCTTTATATCCCGCCAGTTCTTCATATGTGTAATCATTAAGATTAGCAGAATCTGCTGTTTCAACCGCAGGGAACTGCATTGATATTGCTGCTGCCCCAGAACCTATCGCAACTGCTCTGTAACTGCTGACAACACCCCAGCTGTCAGGTGTTTCAATATGATAAAGAATATAATCACTGTTTTGTTCCACTCTCTTATATCCAAGCACATTTGCGGCAGCTTCAAGGTCTTCCAAAGAATTATTATATTGTTTAAGAAATGTTTTTTTAATAAGGACTGAATCATCACCAAGTTCTAAACATCTGTCAAATACATACAGAAAACCGCCTTGTGCAAATGCTTTATTAAGATTAACTATATTTGTAGATGTATTGGCAGCTTCTCTTCCTGCACCAAATGTAGCATCAACCGGATTACCATAATCAGAAACCAGCCATGAACCGGTTGCCCCCAGTATGCTCTCGTCCATCAGGGCAAGTCTCTGCTTAGTGACTGTCTGAGCATTTGAAATAAGAGTACTGTCCTGTCTTGCTGCCATTCTTTCCTGAACAGATATATCATTATGTTCACCAACAATAAGGCTTAAAGATGGTATAGTATCTACCGCCAGTAAAACACAAAGCATCAAAACCAGAGGCTTCTTTAGCCTGTCCCACATAAGAAAACTCATAAGAATCATACATAATGCAATGGATATGAATCTTAACATCCATAAATACTGGCTTCCTGGCAAGTGCTTCAAAACGGCATATGCTGATTTAGTTGTCATAAGCAGTATAATGAATCCTGTTACAAAGCCTGTTCTCGATTTCTTATATCCAAATAAAATGCCAAATACAATAACAACCAAAGCTGCAAATCCGAAATAAAAATATTCAAAACCTCTTGTTAATCTTTCAAAAGGATTAATTGTTATCCATAAATTCTGGAAGAAATTAGCCATATTTTCAGAATTATCAAGTGAAGTTATTCCACCTCTTAAGGACGCAACCATCCATATTCCAAGCAGCATAAATCCAAACAGCATTGATATTACAACATCAAGTACTGCCTTCTTTCTGCCCTTCTGTATCATATAGACAATTCCATATATAATCACAGCTATAGCCACCATCCCAGCATATCCAAGATGACACAATGCCATAAGTAAAAATGTAAATGCCATAAGTGGTATATATCTTAATTTCTGATTGTATAAATACTTATATACTGCATATATGAATACCGGCAGAAATATCATACTCAGACTTCTTGCAAGATTTCCTTCAATAAATATTGCACACAGATTATTAGGCATAAAGAACCAGAGGAGTCCAATAAATGCTCCCAGATATGGTCTGTTAAAGCCTCTTCCAATGAATGGCCATACACATGCACCTAAAAAACACACTCCCCCTATATAAAAAAGATATGCACCAAACTGGCTTCCACCCGCAAGATACTGGCAAAATGCCATAACATAAGCAGGCAGTGGTGACCAGTACCTTAAAATCTCCACGCCGTTATACCATGCAGAATCATATAAAGGATACCAGTTGCCCGATTTAATCGCATTATATACATAATCTCCTCTGTACACATGATACATAGTATCCGAACCAGAAGGATATATTCCACTTGTCTTTACAAGCCACATAACAAAACATGCTGTTGCAAAATACACGAATGGCATAAGAAACAGCAGGTAAATTGCTTTATTTTTCTTTTTCAACTTCTTCTCCAATCCGTCTTAGCAACATCACTGCTTAACAATATCATCCAGCACTGCGTCCATAACCTCTGATATTATCTTTTCATCAGCTTTCTTATTCAATATTGAATTACGTTCCTGCTCCGCCATATTTACAATATAGCTTCTTGTAGGAGTTTCACTAGCCTCAACTCTTGTGAGCATGCCACCTGTCTTATATATAATCTTAAAAAATTCTTCCGCAAAATAATCAGTAACATTCTCAAGTGTCGGCATCATTGCATCAAACGGCTCTGCCTCATTAAGAATCTTATTCTGGTACTTTTCAAGGAACTGCGAAATTCCCTGTTCAAATATATTAAATTCAACAAATAAATTCCTTGAAAACTTAATATCCAGTGCAAACTCCCATGTATGTGGGTGAGTTTCACCTTTAACCTCATTAATGATAATATAATGTCTCATATTAAGGTAAAATTTCAGTCTGTATTCCCTGTACATATTAACTGCCATAATTCCGCCTCCCTTATATTACCTGTCTATTCTATCTGACTTCATACTTAACTCTTAACTTATCTGCATCCGCTTTGCTCTTAATAGTAATTGCATACATTATCTGCATTGAATTTTCCATTAAAAGCTGAAGGCTCTGCTTAGAATGCTTTCTGTTCATTCCAACAAATATAAGAACAATATCATTATCTTCATATGTAAATCTCAAAACATTTTTATCAAGAATATAATTAGCTCTTGCTATAAACTTTGCCCGTTCTTTATTATCAGCACATGCAATATGCATAAATGTTACGGGATAAATATCTCTTGCCACTAATTTATCAAGAAAAGGCATGATTGCCGTATTATCCCAGACATTATTGCGCGTATCATGCAAATCCTTCTCTAAAAGTTTCTTATTCATCTTAGAAACCATACTGTTAAGTTCTGCAATCGTCTTGTCAGATTCAATAATCGTCTTCTGCATCCGTCTTAGCTTATGTGCAAGCAGCATCGCTGTTATTATAAGCACAAAAAGCAGAATCACCACATAAGTCTCCATCTGGATCTTAATCTGCATATAACTGTTATTATCCATAATTGCATTCCTGCCTGTAAGCAGGCACAGCTTATATGACTGGTTCTTATATTCAAATGTAACCCCTGATGCTACATAACTATTTCCATCAATTTCTATGAAATCATGAGTAACTCTGTTATTCTGAAGATTATTAAGAAATTCCGTGGCACTCTCTGACTCATAATATGTAGCTGTGGTAACACCTTTATACCTGTTAGTTTCAAGAACATCTTTTACAAAAAGGATTGACTGATTCTTAGAAAATGTCCAGTATTTATTAGAAGATGAATTCATCGTACCAAGAATATCATTAATAATCTGTTCATCATCACGATTGCTTTTAAGATTAATCTGGTCTAAAACAAGCTGCACATAAGCGTCCTGCTGTGTTGCACACACCTCAAGGACTCCTTCTTCGTACTTATTAATCCTTGTATATGCAAATACTCCGGCAATAACCGAGAAGCATATTACATAAATAGTTGTGATAACAAGCACATTTTTCGGCTTTTTATTCTTCTTAACACGCTTCTTATTAAGCTTCTTTTCCATGTTCTTCCCTCTGATTATTGTTATTATTATCTTCTACAACATCATAATTAAGTGCATTTCTTACTTTCTTTATTGCATTAACAGGCTTACTGAAATCACTTTTAACCACATCTGCAAATGCCCTGCACTCCTCCGACAGATTCATTGTTTTCCATGAGCTGTCAGTTTCAATACTGTTAATAATTCCTGCAAGTCTTATAAAGAAGACAGCAAAATTAAAAAATGGCAGAAACAGTATGCACCACCAGTGCCTCATGTAATATCTTCTTATATCCTTATTAATTCTTAGGAAATATGCTACAACAATAAAATACAGATATCCGATAAGCGTATATAAACCAAATATTATTGCTGTAGATAGAATAACCGTTTTCCCAGAATAACCCACAACAATCAGACATATAAGTGCCAGATACCATATAAGTCTCGGAAATGCAAATGTATGGTCATACAAAAGAGTTTTGACACTTATATTAGTAAAAAGGTTCTTTACCTTGAAAGACTTGTCCATAAACATCTTGGATACTTCAAGGCTTCCTCTCTGCCATCTCTGTCTCTGTGTATATAGTTTATTAACATTTTCAATCGGATCAACAAAAAACAGTGCATCCTCACACACTTCAACCCGTTCTTTCTGAAGATACCTCATCTGGAATGTAATATGTGTATCCTCACAGATAGTATCTGTGTTATACATCCATGATTTCAGAACTGCTGATTTTCTAAACGCTGAAAATGCACCTGACAATGTATACACGGAATTAAGCTCTGACGCATAACTTCTTCCCGCAAGAAAAGCCTGCGCATATTCCATAAACTCAAGTTCACGGAGCAGTCTTGACGGTCCCGCTTTATATTTCATAATCTGTTCAGGCACCGTAAGAATAGAGCCTGTCATACAGTTAATAGCCGTATCATTCTCAAATCTTGTAATCATATTGACAAGTGCATTCTTCTCAAGCATTCCATCACTATCCAGATTGATAATGTACTTTCCATCGCTGTTATAAAGTGCCAGATTAAGTGCTCTTGACTTTCCCTGTTCAGAATTCATCCACTGCATCAGAAGTTCTGGAAATTCCTGCTGACACTGTGCATATATATCAAAACTATTATCTTTTCCTTTATTATTAACAAGAAAAATTCTTATCCTGTCATTCGGGTAAGTACTGTCATTAATAGATCTGATACATCCATATAGTGTATCAGCCGAATTATATACCGGTATTATAAGCGTAATCTCTGGATAAACCTCAAGTTCCTTTTTATGGAGTTTATGTCTCAGATTCCTTCTTATAAGAAGAAAAACACTTCCTAACGCAGGAACAATTTCCATAATAAACGGTATAATTATCCAGCCGCCCCAGAAAAGAAATGAATTAAGAATTATTTTTACCATATGAGAAGTTTCCTACTTTCATCTTAACAATCTGTGGTTTCGTAAATACATAAAAATACAGATACACACTGAGTACATAGAAGAATATTCTTCCTATAAATGTATGAAATACATAATATGCATTCATGCCTAAAAAATGCACCGCAAGACATATCATTACTATTCTTAAAACATTACATAACATAATGTAACAGAAGCCACCAATTCCTATCATCAGCTTCTCACTCCAGTTATACACATTAAAGAATATTAGTAATGACAGAAATGCCATGATTTCAATGATTCCCGAACACTCAAAATCAATAAGCAGTGTCATTGACGATGCACCCGTATGTATAAATATAATTCCGTATTTAAAGTATGCTGTAAATGCACCTGTTATATCTCCCACAATACCTGCCATTGCTGCAACGCATCTTGCAAGAGGCATTGTAAGCAATGGCTGTACCGTCATCATCATAATTACAAACAGTCCGAGACTTCCCCACATGAAACTCCATGCATGAAGCTTTGCTCTCTTCGTTACAGAAAGTATATACAGCCATATTATTATAATTGCAATTACTATAATAGGGTTCATTCCGCTTATACCTGTATGCTGCCTTTCTTTTTCTTATATACAACTACTCCACATGTTCCAGCTATACATATGAAAAGTCCAAGCCATGCACCAGATGAAGCACCTGCTGTATTAATCCATTCCTGTCCCAGTCTTCCAAACTGTGCACTAATCTGCTTGAAATCACTTACATCACAGCCAAGTTTCTGAGCAACCTTGTCAAGATCAAAATAAAACTCACATTCATCCCTGTTGCTTCCAACTGTAACTATCATCTTTCCATAACATATATCTGCATCATCAAGTTCATTAATATTCTTAGATGTTCCCCATGCACTTGTGTCAAACATATAGAATTCATATGTACCATCACTAAGTCTGTCACGTTTAGGGTTCCAGTTAATATTTCCCTGTTCGTCAACTGTTACAAATCTTGGATATAATACCTGATTATAGCTGTCATTAAATTTAAATGTCACTGCCTGTGTAAACTCTCCTCCAGCTTCATTAAGATGCTCCGGCATAGTTGTATACACATGTCCAAGAACAGTACTTTCATTACTGAATAATGCTCCTGCAGAATCAACCATATTATGATGTGTTCCGGCTGTAGAATACTGAATCGTTGTGTGTGGATAATATTCCCAGTCACCATACAATCCGTCATACCTGATATCGTATATTATCTTATCATCCGAAGATCCATCATCTTTAATATTGGCAGTTCCTGATATAAAAGGCTCTGACCTGTATAATCCAAATGATATTGTCTTGTTATAAGCTGGCAGGGCACTCTTAGGAACTGCTATTTCCCACTGATTACCAACATGCCTGCAGTCAACACCGTCTACACCATTAACATATCCTTTGCTGTCAAGCTGAAAAACAAGTTCGTAACCCAGATCTGTAGTTATCGAATACCTGCCATTACTATGAGCTCCGGCTCCTGAAGCATCACCGCCAGTTCCATCCTTCACATACACATATACATAATCACCGTCAAACATCATAGCTGTCTTAGATATACATTCATTATGTGCATCATTAGGACATACTGCATTATACTTCTTAACGGCATCCCAGTCAGCAAACTCACCATCTATAACAATTCCGTTATACACAGCTTCTGTATCATCTTTTTCAACCTTCTGTCCGTCTAATACTTCAATATCCTTAATATCTACAGTTGTTCCTGCAAATGTAATCTTAAAATCCGAATTAGCAAAAAAATCAAAAGGAATAGCTGTCTCAACCACATAAGGTCCTGCTGTATTACCATGTGCATTATTAACAGTTACAGTCTCCGAATTCTCTATATCCCCATACCATGAATTCTTTGCCTGTGCACTGTCTTTCCATCCAGTAAACTGAATCTTATCTGATATTCCCGTTGTTCCGTCAGCATAAGTAATACTCACAGGATTACTTCCCATATAGCTGTAGTCCCATTCAGTCTGAACAGTTCCTTCATACATAAAATAAAGCTTTGAATAATCTGATGAAACCGCTGCTTTCCACAGCTTAACACCAGCAGCATCTGCTGTTCTTGATGTAATATCGTCCCAGTCATCTGTATCAGAATCGACCACAATATTACTTCCCTTAACAACTGGATTTTCCTTCAAAGCAGATACATCAACACTCCCCAAAACATTTGATAGATTAGCAGTATATGTGTTCCTTATCTGTCCTGCATATACTGATACCGGCATTGAAACAAGCAACGCTGTCATACCAGCTAATGCAGTAATTCTCTTATAATTGTGTTTCATGGCAACTTCCTCCCGTCTTTAGCAATTATAATAAATAGCCGCATCTATTTAATCATTATCATTCAAATGTATTCAAGATTATTCATATCATTAGTATATTAAATCTTCTTGTGTACATTTTAATTCATCGGCATATCTGTGTCAATTATTTAACAGAATTTTCACAAATGTATTGAATGTCTGGGGTCGGCTGGCTCGACGGCCTGTCGTCCGGCTCGACGGCCTGATGTTCCTATAAATTTATATTTTTTGCTTGTCTTATAGGCATATTTCCTAAAAAAAATACCTAAACTAATAAAAACAACTAAAAAATACCCATAAAACAACATTTACATGCTATCTTATGGGTATTTCATAATAAAATCCACTTAAAATATCAAAAATCGCTGAAATTCAACCTATAAATCTATCATCAATACGACTACCTATAGGTATCACGTCAAATCCTGCCTTATACAAACAGGCAGTTTATCGATGACGAATGATTTATCTCAGACAGGCAGCTTATTGATGACCAGCGTTTTATCTCCGGCAGGCAGTTTATTGATGACAAGCGGCTTATCAGCCATGAAGTCCAGCTGACTGACGAATCATATCCTCAACAACAATATCGTATATCTCACCAATAGTGCTGCAGTATTCAAGTACCTTCCATGGCTCATTAGTATGGAAATGAATCTTGATTAGGTCCTCATCACCCGCTGCAATCAGGCAGTTTCCTTCAAAATGCTCTGTAATATAATCAGCAATAACATCCTCATCCAAATCCTCATCTCTTCTGTCAATCAGAAGCTGTGTATCATAACGGTATGCAAACTGATCATCCTCAACATCTACGCTATGTATATCTGACATAATGTAATCCTCCATAATCTGTCTTTATGTGTGGCAGCCAGCATGTTATACCCGACTAACCCAGCACATTATCTCACATATCAGCCGTAACTTCAAGCATCAGAATATTCTTCTGATAAAATTGTATAATCCATTATTCCATACACTGACCTCATGTGCTCCCGGTCTTATATAGAAAATGTGGTTAATCCCATGACTTGTCATATAATCCGAATAATTAATGGCAGACTGCTTACAGTAAGGATCACTGTCACCAGTTACAATAAGAGTAACCAAAGGCTGCTGTCCTCCATCCTTAACAAGTTCAGACAGAAGAAATCCTTTGTTTCCATAAACTCTTTCTCCACTTCCTGTATCAACCACTCCTCCTACCGGGGCAAATGCACCTACATATCCAAACACATCAGGATGTGCAAAACACAGGAAAAGCGATTCTCTTCCACCCAGTGAATATCCTGCTATCGCCGTATTCTCCCTTCCTGTTCTGGTAGAATAATGCTCGTTAATATAAGGAATCAAAGTATTAATAACATCATACTCACACGCATCATATTTTGCTGTAAGTTCAGAGAAATCATAGTCTGACTCCTGACCACCATCAGCATCTGTGAATACAGTAAAACTCACCATAATCACAGAATTCCTGTTGTAATCATCAACTGCATTCTGTGCAACATACAGAGCGCCAATTCTGTTATATTCAGAATAACTTCCGCTCATTCCATGTAGAAGATACACAACCGGATAACTCTGTGATTCATCATAATCTCTCGGAAGATATACACAAGCCTTGCGCTCACTTCCGGTTGTGGGTGAATAATAGCTTATCTCATCAACATTTCCATATGTTACACCCGGTCTTTCATCATTATAATCATCTGGTGTGTCATACTCTGTCGTCACTTCATTAGACACCGTTCTGCTCTTACAGCCTGACAATCCTGTCACTGTAAATGCTGTCACCAGTGCCATTAACACAGCACCTGTCTTGTACATATTTCTTGAAATCATAATCCGGTACCTCTTACAAACCTTCTTACAATCTCCAAGCCGCCAACCGGTGCACAGAATTTCTGATTATGCTTTCTGCACTCTTCATAGACATATTCTAGGTTGAACCACTCAACGCCGTCCAATTCTTCCTTCTGCAATGTAAGTTCATCTATATTGACTGGCTTTGTGTATACATAGACAAATGCAATCTCACTGTCCTTAAACATCTTGCCATAAAATTCTTTTTCATATTGGATTACAAATGTATCAACAAACTGCAAATCATCAACAGAAGCCTTAATTCCAAGTTCCTCATGCAGTTCTCTTATAGCAGATTCCTCCGGTTCGTCACCGGCCTGAATATGTCCCGCCGAAGAAGTATCATATCTTCCAGGAAATGAGTCCTTATTCATAGCCCTTTTCTGCAACAGTACCTCTGCTCCCTCGTCAGACTTTCTTACAATCCACACATGTGCCGTTCTATGCCTGATTCCCTCACTATGTGCAGTCTTTCGCTCAACAGTCTCACCTGTCGGCTTTCCATTCTCATCAACGATATCAAGTAATTCCATGTTAAATCTGTACTCCATCATAATAAAAAAGCCACCAGCTATCGCGAGTTCTACGGGAAAAATAAAGTGATTGAACCTAGACTCCGATAGTACCGCTTTCGCAGCACCCCTCCCAGGACTGGTGGCTTACATATTATATTACTATGTGATTGAAAATTCCATAGGGATAATATCACATTTTAAAAAGTCGCACTAAGCAGGAAGAACAATACATATATTGCAAATGTTTCTCCAACTGTATATAATGCGGTCTTTACCCATACATTAGGCTTCTCCACATGCTGTACAGTTCCAGCATTTGCAGTAATCTTTTTCTGATGTTCCTTAATAATCATGATTCCCACAACCGCACCTATAACGCAAGCAATTATGTACAAATAATATGAAAACATCGGTTTTGCCTGAACATAGCCACCATATTCGTCATTCATTGTATTAGTAATAACAAAATACAGACTTATCAACGCAAGTGCAGATGAGCCAAATGCAGCAACTGCCTCCTTTCCCCAGCCTTTTCCTTCATTCTTTACCATGCATATGCAAAATGCTGAAATAGGTGCAAGCAGGAATACAATCATTCCTACAGTTCCATTTTCTTCTTCATCTGAGTCATAATAATCATAATAGCTGTCCTGGGTTGTATCTTCCGTTTCAAATGTTAAATCAGCCATACTTACACTTCCAACATTAACCCCTGCACATGACACTGTAAACATAGGAAAAAAGAAGCATGCTGCAGCCACTATTGCAGCAATCTTCATTATAAGTCTGCCCTTAATCTTATGTCCTGCAATATTAATAGTCACATCCTTTTCTACAGGTTCTTCTACAGCTTTCTGACTCACCTGCTCTGGTGAAACATATTCATACTTATATTGTGGCTCGCTACTTTCACTGTTTTCAGGCTCTTTATCTCCAAATGCTCCTTTAAATTCAACAACATTGCTTCCAACTTCCGTCCCGCAATAATTACAAAAACGTACATTATCCTCTAGTTCTTTTCCACATTTTTTACAAAACATATGCATTCTCCCATCCTATAATTTCATACCGTTAAAACATCTCTGTAATGGCCATAATAATTATAACTATAACCATCATCACAAGCAGTACAGCGCCAATACACAATCTGACTTTTAGCTGGAATTTAAGTCTATCTTTCCATGTAGTCCTGTACATTTCAGGCTTTTGTGTAACCTTTAACTGCTCTCTTACCTCATCACTTATTGCAGTTCCACATTTCGGACATTTCACCCAACCATTCTGCACTTCAATACCACAATTTTTACAAAACATATGCATTCTCCCTTCATGTAACAAATTGTTTTATATCATGTCTAATCGATCATACATTGTTATCTTCTAAAAAATATTAATTTTATAATTGCAACCGGAATACATATCCACCCTAACATAAGTGCTGAAACTAACTTTTCAATAAAGATACCTCCTGTTTGGGTACTAAATAATATTTTATTCTTATATATAGTTTCCCCAACTGCCCAATATCCTAACGCCAAATAAATAATAAGACCTACCATACTTTTCTCCTTTGATTTATTCACAACTATAGTAAATTTAGTTGTAGACAATATACCATTTACATCTAAAAAAATCAATATATTTCTATTGTATTCTTCAATATTAATTCAAGGATTTTCTCTTAAAATGTATTTTAGGTACATGCCGTTGTTACCTTGTAACCTAATGATAACAATTAGGTGTGACATCATATGTCCAGGGTGTGAAATTTTTTATTTATTATCACATATCAATATCATAAAATATGAAAGCGGAAATAATAACTCCCCGTAAGCTGATTTTGCTTACGGGGAGTTATTATTTCCACTCTTTATCCTGTATTTCCTCTAACAGACAAATTGGCAGGTTTGTCTATATTTCAATTTCACCTGCCTCTCTAAACGCTAAAGCTATCTCAAAATTATTGGTAGGATTATACACCTGCTCGCTTTGCTCTCCCAACACAATATCCCTATAATAAAAGTCTCTAAGATTATTAGTTCCTTTAACATTAGTTAAACGAATATATCTGTTTTTCTGATTAGTTGTTGTAAATGCAATAAATCCTTTATCAATTGTTTCTAATGGTCTGAGATTGTGAGATGTAAATATCAACTGACCTTTTCCCTTTTCAGAAATAATATTAAGCATTTCGCCAAGGAGATATTCAAACACACCGCTATCTAATTCATCTATTGCAACCGTAACAGACGGATTGTTATAGACTACAATTAACAGCTGTAAGTTTGACACAATATTTTTTATGCCTTCTGATTCATAACAGAACGGAATCTGCTTGTTATTCTTCAGAGATATAAGCTGGATTTGCTTGGCAATTTTCCCATCTTTAGTCATTGTTGAGCCTAAATCTACAACACCAATTCTAAGTCCCGGAACCAACTGTTCCAGAACAATATTCATATTCTTAATTACATTTTCAACAATTCCATAAGTATCCTCTGGAATCAATGCCGGCCCATTTAACGAAAGCAACACACCGCCAACTGCTTCTGAAGTTTCATTTCTGTATTTAAATACAAGCGGAAGCGTATTCAAACTAATCAAACCAATACTCTCCGTATCAATAACAAACAACTCTCTATGTCCAAACATATACAAGCTTTCAATAAGTTTCATATAAAGCTCATTCCTGCAATTCCTGCGATATTGTTCTCTGGAAAAAATAAAACTTCTTGAAGTAGCTTTTGTAAGTCTCTTCGTAACGAGCAAATCCATATACTTTTCTTTATCGTTGCCAACCAGTTCCTGCATCTTTGCCTTTGGTGTAAAAAGTTCATCTGTACGCGTATCAATCAAAGGTGCTTTACGCATCTTATCATTCTTAGATTTATAAGAAAATGCTAAAACCTCATCAAAAATTTCCACTTTTTGTTGCAATTTCATTCGTTGTTTCAGCATTGCCCGCAACACTTTCATCTATGACTTTTCTAATGGAAAACTGATACCATACATTATAGACAATTTCAGGATATCGAACCACAAACTCATATATAATACAGAAATGTGCAGAACTCGAAGAATCGGCTCTGCACATTTATAACTATTAACAAAATCTTATATCAATTTTGGGAGTTTGCACAAAACTTGAAACTGTCCCTACTATGTATGATGCATCAACAGCCCATATGACCATTGTATTTGCCCAATATATGTTACTCGCAATACAACAACGCGAAAATGAAAATCTGAGATTTCTTAGTGAATTGTTTTTCTATCTTGTCGATGAAATACCTGACATTACTTTCATCAGAATTTTCAGAATTCTGATGTATGCCTTGATGGCAAGCTTTCAGGAAATCTTAAAACTCAGTAATGATTAGCTGACTGCTTTTACTGCTGATTTCGAGACAAAACTGCAAAATATCTGTGCAACACACTCCATTCGAATATTATAGCAACATAAATCACTCTTTTGTTAGCTGAAATATTGTACTTTCAAGGTACAAATTCCATTTTAGTTCGGAAAGTTTTAGTTAATAATTATATAATAATTTATTTCATTACACATTTCCATATGTTAATGTCCTTATACATTCCATATATGCGATATCTTTTACAGTATCAATTGCCTGATTTTCATAATAGTTCATATCGTTTTTATGCTCTTGCAATTCTTTCATATTTTTTTCTAGCTTTTCAGCAATATTTTTTTCATTTATAAAATATGCTTCTAAATCATCACACATTTTTCGATATACAGCTATTTTTTTATCTCTACATTTATTGTGGAGCAAATTCAAAGCTTGATTAATTACCTTTTTCACATATTCATCAGTCTTTTCTTCTCGTATGGAATCATTCATATTCAGAATTTTTACAAATTCCTCAGAATCTTGTGAAATATGCCTTGCAACATAATCTGATACCGTATTGTGAATATCATCTTCAAACGCATCTCCAATACCATAATCAAATTCCACTAAAATATTGTCGGGAAAGACCTCCGATAAAGCATCGATAAAACCATTAATATCTTCCTCAATCTTATCAACAATTTCATCTTCATATTTTCTCGCTTGTGATGCTGCCTGCTGTCTCGTCTCTTCACACATTTTATGGACATCAATAGTATCCTGTACAGATGTAGATGAGCTATTTAAATCAACTTGCTTTTCAAGATATGGGTTATTGCACTGTATTTCATAACCTTTCATCTCAATATCAATATTACCTGTAATCTCACCAACTTTTTCTATTACTTTTCCAACACCTCTGCATGCTGCTCTCTTTACATTTGTTAAAGCTCTACCTAACGAAGAAAAAAATCCCATAATCAACCCTCCCAATATTACCTAACGATTATATTTTCTGAATTTGCACTTATTTCAATTTCTAAGTTTCTCCGAATTTTTCTAATTTTATCTTGTAAGATTTCTATATCACGATTACTTTGTTCTATTTTTTCAATTTGACTTTGATCGTACTCTCTATCCTCTGTCAGTTTCTTTAAATATGCCTTAGAATCATCCAGATAAAGTGATGCATTTTCATTTATCACTTTCATACACTTAATATAGTCATTTATGATTCCATTCACGATATAATTTCTTCTGTTGAGGAGAACCACTTTATTGATTCTATCAAATAAATCATTTACACTTGCATATTTCAAAATGTCATCAGCTTTTCTGCTCACATCCGAGAATTCTAAATCTTCGTCAATTTCTAATAATGCCTTTTTAAATTTCTTTTTCTCTTCTGGTTCAAGATTAATTCCCTGAATTACCTGCGTTGTCATTAAATGCACTTCTGCCGCAACAAAAGCAAATCTGCTAACAGCCATACTATCATTGTTGTATAATTCTCCTAAACGAATCAAAAACTCTTTTTCTTTCTTTTCCCCTTCAGCATTTGTCAACATATCTTTCTTTGTTGCTACTACAAAAATTTTACTTACATCTCCGCCTTTATTTGAAATAACTTTGCTTAAAAAATTAAATTCTGGCTGACATGATAAATTTTCTCCTGTTATACATGCCAAAATCCAATCTGATCTTTTAATATAACGTCTTGTTATATCAGAACGGTATCTTACCGGATCACTCAATCCTGGAGTGTCCACTAAAAACACATCATGTGGTATTGTATCACTCTGATAACCTACCTCAATTTCTTTTACAAAAAAGTGCTTCGGCGCATCTGATTTTGACCACTCCATCATAATACGTGGTAACTCTTCTGAAGAACATGTAATATATTTCTGTGGCTTATTCAGATACTCATATTTGATATTCTCTGCTCCCAACCTATCATACTCATTTCTGAAAACCGTTGCATTTTTTGCAGTACTCCATAATTTATTCCATTGTGCTTCCGTATAAAAGTTTATTTTCAAATAATTTCCTTCACTTGTGGTACGATATTTAACCAGAATTGATGTCTCTGGTGTCGGGTCAACACTTGCTAAACGAGTACCAATCAAAGCATTTATCAAACTTGACTTTCCAGCTTTAACAGTTCCCACTACAGCAATCTCAATTCTTCTTTTCCGATAATCAGAAAAAAATTTCTGTGTAAGTCCATATATTTTTCTATAGACTGGCGCATTTTCTTCTCCTTTATCTTTCATTGCCTTATATGCAATATTTTTAATCTTTTTCATTTTTCGAAATTTATCATCTAGCTCTTGATATAACCAATCATCATCATTGCAATTAGATTCTTTTATAATTTTTGCCAATTCTTCAACCTCCGCCATACATTTCTTTTCAATATCAAAATCTACCAGCTCATATGGAAAAGATTTTGATAAGGCACCACAGAAACTACATACCAATTGATGTGATTCTATTGGATGTCCACAACTACCGCAAGTCGTTGAAACTGATGGCATCATTAACTCAATGTTCTCTGTTTTTCGTTTATACCTTGTAAGTGTTTTTTCTCCCGTTTCTACAATCTTATTAAGATCTTGTATCCGTTGCTGATTTTGTTGTTCTCCATCAATCATAGCATCTACAATTTTTTTGTTTTTCCGCTGGTTACGAGCCAACTCATCAATATGTCCACTGGTTTTACGAATTTGTTTAGCAGTTTCTTCATATTTCTTCTCAAAAGGAGCTGCACCGGCTTCCATTCCACATTTGTATATTTCCATTTGTTTTTTCTTACGCATGAATTATTTCCTCCCTAAGTGTTTTATTCTCCCAATACTATGCTGTACCATTGTTGTTCTAAGAATTCTTTTTTTACTTCACAAATAAAATTCCGATCCGATATCACTCTATAAACTGTAACCATAATTCCACCTATATCCAAGTAATTTAAGGATTTCTTTACAACCTCCGGGTTTCCAGAACTAACTCCCACTGCAGCAGCTATTGCAACCGCAATCACATTACTCGCTGAGGCTATCAGGTTGGAATAACTAAGTATTTTTCTTGTCTTTACTGAATATAGATTCTTATTAGGGTATATAGATTCATCATAATAAAGACCATGAATCATACCAATCAGAGAATTAATTAAAACTGCAAAACCTGCTTGTGATCCAACTTTCACAAAGTTTCCCATGTCCAATCCGTAATTTGCAAGTTTTCGTGCCGACTCAACAGAAATAGTTGAAATGATTGGTAGTGGAAGACTTGCAGTTGAATACATATCAGATTTCAAGTGAATTGCTTCCTTCATAAGAGATACACCAATTTTCTCTTTTCCTTCCACGCCTTCATCTATTAATTTACTTTTACACGAATTAAGAATTTTAAAAGTATCAGCATGCTTTGAAATTTTATCTCTGGTTGTACCATTTGAAGCAGTACCTGTCAAAACATGAAATGACTGTAGTCCATCACTTACTGTAACTGTACTTGTCGCAATGTTCATTGTTCCAAAAATCCATCCAAGCAATGGATCGTGTCCGATTGTTTTAGCTCTATGCGTAAAACCACCACCAATGCCTAAACCATAATCTTTTCCACCATATATTGCATCAAATGGAACCGGATTAGTTATTATCTCATTTATTGATGGATTATATAATCTGTGTACTCTATTTGAATGTTCAACATTATGCCCTTTTGTATTTTTAGCTGCTGTTTTATCGTCACCCCTCTGAGTAATTGTCCCAATTATATACTGTCTGATACATTGCAGTGCCGTTGCAAAGAGAAGAAATGTAATATCTGTTTTATTAAGTTTTGTAGCTTTCTCGAATTGAGCATCAATATCTTCAATTATCGCTGAAGAATATTTTGCAATTTTAGCTGTTCTGTCTGCATCAATTGCAATCTTATTTAAGTCTAACTGCCATCCATAAATTTCTACAAGACTTTTCTCATTTATCTTTGCATTCTCCTTTTTTAATCGATTATAATTAACCATTCTTGCCCCTATCCTTTTATTTATATATAAGACAATTGGTCTTATTTATATTGTTTCTTATATCACTTCCACCATATCCCCTTGGCTTCTCAGCCACATATCGATGCCCTTGCCGAACACCTCTGCAGATATCGTGTATACGCCATCTTTTTCTTCCAGAATCTTCGCAGTTGGCAGCCTGTCAAGAACTGCTTCCACGCTTGTCCCTTTATACTTGAATTTGACCTTTTGAAGCTTTCCACCATACATGAACTGGATTCTTTTTCTGAATTCGCCTTCTTTAAAACGATTTCCATATGGAATCTTGAATTGCTTGTCAAGAACCTTATAGCCTGCAATCCTGTCGATTCGGTATATTGTTGGAAATGCATCATCAATCACATCAAAGTCAGCTTTAACATCTTCATCCTCAATAAATGCCGTCAGGTAGAAATAATACTCTGAAAACATTATTGCCACTGGCTTTACCCTTCGTTTTACAATCGCTCCGTCTTTAGTCCTTTTGTAATCCATTTCAAGATAACGGTTCTGATGAATTGCCTGTCCGATATCCCACATCTTATCAACGAACTCTGATTTATGCGTCAGTTCCATGTAATGAAATTCCTCATTCTTAATAAGGTCCTGTACTATTGCCTTTCCTTCTGCCGGTGTGCAGCGGTCAACCAGTATATCAAGAATGTGCTCCATCCTTTCTCTGGTAAATGCCCTGCTGTCCAGCAGTATCTTGCATATTGCAAGTATCTCGCTGTTGGTCAGCCTTGTCTTGTATATCTGGCTGAGATAATGTCCGCCCTTTTTCTTGTCGTATTCAATTGAATTAATTACCCCGCTCTTTTCAGTCTCCTGTTCAAAAAAATTGTTAATTGCACTTATATCACGCTGGATTGACCTGGCAGATACGCCATATCTGGCGGCTTCCACCTCTTTGTCAACCACTTCCCCTTCCATCAGGCGCTGATACAGGCTTAATACCCGACTTACCTTGTCATTGTAGTCATTTGCCATAAGTAGTTCTCCTTTAAGTCGTTTGTAAGATTACACTCATCAATTCACGATTTAATCTGTTAATATTTTAGCACTTTATCATAATAAATACTAATATAAAATCATATTTTCTGCATTTTTATACAACATTTTTACAAAATTGTGTTTGAATAATTATACATCACACAAATAATGAAAATATGTTAAAACCTGTAAACATGTATATGATATAAAGTACCATTGCTGACATTGCAAACAGATACACCACCACAAGTATCGGATACCCTATACTTCTTAGCCTTATAAGCCTGTATTCTTCGTAAAATTCTTCATAATTAATATACGGCGCCTTGTCCTCCTCCGTCATCTTGTTCCATATTTCTCTTGAATTGTATCTGATATTGAACAGAAATGGTCTTTTCAAATACACATAAACTTCACTGCTATCATCTTCAATATTGTTGTCCTGCATAACTGCCTCCTTCGTTTTGTTTATTATTATGATAGCAGACAGGTCGGACATTATATGTCTTAGCGTCATATTTTGTCATAACATTTTTAATTCTTATAATTTGAACCTGAACATATCGTATGATTATTTAACGAAATCTTTTTTAATGTGTTGTCCGTGACTAATTTTGTTTTAGTTGTAGATAATTATATCATCAGCCAATCAATATTACAATTATATGTATTGTATTTATCATCTTTATTGTGGGGGATTTCATGAAGAATATTGATTTTGAAAGTATTGGAAAGAAGTTGAAAGAAATACGCTTATCTAAAGGTTTGCCACAGGACGCTGTTGCCAGTGCCGCTGAGGTCAATACTTCTCATATAAGCAATATTGAAAATAACCGTGTGAAAGTTTCCCTGCCTACACTTATCTATATATGTAATGCACTAGGTGTAACTGTGGATTATGTGTTATCAGGTGAATATACTGGAGATTATTCTTCAATCGACAGGGAAATCATGAAAGAGATCCAGTCTCTTTCTGATGAAGAAAAGGAACGTGTCTTAAGGGTTGTGCGTGCCCTCAAGTAATCTCACTGCATAGTTAAATCCTGCCACGAAGCTTTCTTTTTTCGCAACTTCAGCAACTGCCATATATTTATCACGCTCACATTCATAATCGCCCCATGTTGCCAGTTCCTGAAACTGCTGCAGTTCATGCTCAATCTGCTGCTCAATATGTTCATCCACATTTTTCATAACATCCGTCTCGCTTACAAGCATGTTATACAATTCTTCAAGTTCGTTCTGCATAAACATTCCACCTTGTGATTTTATTATTCTGCCAGCAGCCACAATTATGACTTACGGCTCTTTTCATATGATAACAGACAGGTCGGACAGTTATTGTCATGTTAAATTCATTTATAAAAAAATCAGGCTTTGGATTTCTCCTCCGCCTGATTACAACTCTATTAATTCAATTCAATTCAATTTTATCGCTAAACCCACTCATCAGCCTTTTTCTCTTGCCACCTCAAACTCCTGCTTTATCTGTGCAAGAAGCTCAGGATTAACAAGAACATCGCATATTGAATCAGCCATTATCTTTGCTGCATATACTATGGCATTATGCGCCGCATCACTCTTTCCTGCTTTAAGGTAAGCTTCTGAATGTGGCTGTGCATCCTTGTCTGTGAATGCAATTCTTATACATGAGCCTGGAACTTCATATAACACATTGCCGAAATCTGTTGAACCAGTCCTTTCGCGTGGTGGTGCGATTGATGGGGCATTCTCATATGCTGCATTTGCCATAAGCAGGTCATTGACCTTATGGCACACAACCTTGCTCTTGAATGGAAGGTCTCTCTGAACCTCATATGTTGTTCCAGTCATAAGCGCAGCACCTTTTAAAATGTTGTAGAATCTCTCTACAACTTCATCAAGGTATTTCGTGCTGTATGAACGGAGTGTATATTCTGCAACAGTAAGGTCCGGAACTACATTTGGAGGACCACCTGCATTACGGATTGTGTAATGCATTCTTGTGTCATCTTTAACATGCTCTCTTAACACCTCAATTGCATGGAATGATAATAACGCTGCATCAAGTGCGCTGCGTCCTTCTTCTGGACTTATTGCAGCATGGCTTTTTACTCCGTGGAATGTTACCACGAAATTCTCGAGTGCCATACATTTTTCATCTACTGATGTATTAGGCGAACCATGCGACATAAATGCAAGGTCAAGCTCTTTCATATAACCTTTATCTAGCATAATTATCTTGCCGCCAAGAGTTTCCTCTGCCGGGGTTCCATACACAACAAGCCTGCATGGATAATCCTGAAGGCAGTTCTTTACTGCGATTGCTGCCCCTATTCCGGCAGGTCCCTGAAGATGATGTCCACACGCATGTCCGATTTTTTCAAGAGCGTCATATTCAACAAGAATTCCAATCACCGGGCCGTCACTTCCATTATCCCATGTTGCCCTGAATGCTGTTTCAAGTCCTGTTCCACGCTCTACCACAAATCCTTCTTTTTCAAGATAACTGCACAATATATCAGATGTCTTGTACTCTTCCCCGCTTATCTCCGCAAGGTCGAATATCTCATCTGCCATCTGGCATAAATCTTCTTTATAGCTGTCGATAACCGCTCCAAGCTGCTTCTTAATATCGTCTGACATAATATCTGCTCCTAATCAATTCTAATATCCAATCATTAATGCACCAAGCATAAACAGACATCCAAGTGCTGTCCATATAAGGAACAGAGGCATCATGAACTTAAGCCATTTACTGTATGGAATCTTTGATACAGCAAGATATCCCATAAGTGATGATGACATTGGAAGTACTGAGTTAGAGAATCCGTCTCCTAACTGGAACGCAAGTACTGATGTCTGTCTTGATATTCCTACAAGGTCTGAAACCGGCACCATAAGTGGCATTGTAACTGCTGCCTGACCTGTTCCTGACACAATTACGCAGTTAATAAGTGACTGGCATAAGAACATGCCGACTGCTTTAATTGAATCTGGCATAACATTTACAATATTAACAATTCCGTACACGATAGTATCAAGAATATTGGCATCACTTAATATTACCTCAACTGTACGGGCAATTCCGATAATAAGACATCCAACTATGATGCCCTTTGCGCCTTCTCCGAATTCCCTTGCAATTCTGCTAGGACCGTAACCGCTGATAAATCCGCATATTACACCCATAAATATGAACAGACCTGACATTTCTTCAAAGTACCAGCCCTTCTTTGAAAGGCCATATATAAGTATTCCAAAGCCAAGTGCCATAACAATAAGAACTGCAATCTGTCTTACCGTAATTGTGTCTGTTGCATTGTCAAATGTGTACTCCTGGTCTTCAGGAATTCCATATATTACGCTTTTTTCAGGATGTGCTGCAACCTTTCTTGCATAGCAGATTATGTATGCACTTGTAGCAGCAAGAAGCACAACAAGAATAAATACTCTGTAAGCCATCCCGGAGAACAACTGTAATTCTGCTATATCCTGCGCAACTCCTACATTGAACGGATTAAGTAATCCGGCTGTGAATCCAACCGCTGCACCGAGTGCAATCATTGCTGTTCCTGTAACTTTATCAAGCCCTAAGAATAGCGCAAGTGTAATTCCGATAGGAACGAATATCATAACCTCTGATGACATTCCCATTGTGAATCCAAATATAGAAAATAATGTCAAAAATACAGGAATTACAACATATTTGTGCTTAGAAAATGTCTTAGATAACTTCTTGCATAACGCTGTAAGTGCGCCTGTTGATGTAATTACCTGAAAAGCTCCGCCGATTATCAGCATAAATGTAATTGTTGACGCTGATTTCACAATTCCGGTATAGATTGCTGAAGGAATCTTTAACGGATTAAGCGGACTTGATGCTATTCTGTGATAACTTCCAGCTTCAACTAAAGTCTTGCCTGTTGCTGCATCTTTAAATCTTGTAAACTCGCCTGCCGGCACAATATATGTTGCCGCTGCAGCAATAAGAATAATTACCACAAGTATTACAAATGTATGTGGCGTTTTCCATTTTTTCTTTGCTTTTGTTTCCATGAAATTTTCTCCCATAACAAATTTATATTTTTATACATTTTAATATAAATCATACTAAAAATAAAATTGTATGTTTTTATCGAAAGTATAAATCTAATTTATAGTTTCGATTGATTGATACATTTTAATTATGTATAATTATTATATTATTATTGAAACATGCACTATTTTAGAAAGGGAATTCATATGATTACTGAAAAAGACATGCAATATGTTCTTACAATTGCTAATTACGGAAATCTTACCAAAGCCGCCAATGCTCTGTTCTTGTCACAGCCGGCTTTGAGCATACATCTTAAGCAGCTTGAAACTTCACTTGGCATACAGCTTTTTGAAAGGAAAGGCCGCCGCATGATTCTTACATATGCAGGCGAGGAATTCGTGAAATCTGCCAGAGATATTACTATGAAATGCTTTGAACTTGAGGACCGCATGATTGATATTGGCAAAAATGTGGCTGTTAAACTCCGCATTGGTTACATGGTACGTCAGGTTGAGTCTCTCTTTCCTTCTGTTATGACTGCATTTAACAGACTGTATCCACAGTCAGTTGTATATGCCATTGACGGACATCTCTCAAACCATGAAGAGCAGCTTCTTGCCGGTGACCTTGATATGTTCTTTGGATATAACAGTGTGAGCAACACCAGACTTTCCTATGAAACCATATATGAAGACTGTCTTGTTGCCATTCTTCCGAAAAGCCACCCTGCTGTATCTTTCGCAGAGTCTAAAGAATCATGCATCTATCCATGGCTTGATCTTGCGCATGTAAGAAAAGAAAGATTCATCCTGCAGCACAGCAACCAGAGTATAAGACAGCTTGAAGAGGATGCCCTTTTCTATGCTGATGTCCTGCCAGAGCTTACCTATAAAATAAGCAGTATTGACGCAGGAATCCGACTTGCTGAACAGGGATATGGAATTGCATTTACACTAAATAGTTATCTTACTTCAATGAAGCTTTCACCTGATTCAGTTATATTACAGGTTGGCGACCCAGACATGCGTATACCATTCTCCGCCGCCTTCCGCAAGGAAGATGAAAACCGGAAAGAACTGAAAGAATGGATACGGCTGACTAAAGAGCTTGTTTCCAGACAATAAAATAACCGGCTGATACTGCATTTAGCTGTACCAGCCGGTATCTTAATATTATTCAATTATAAAACTTCTACAAGCTCAATCCTGAAATTCAGTTCTTTTCCTGCCATCTCATGATTAGCGTCAAATGTAATCTCAGTATCAGTTAAAGCAGCAACCCTAGCTGGGAATGGCTGTCCATACATATTCTGAAGATATACTTTATCATCAACTTTAAGTTCTTCTGCACCAGGAAGCTCACTTATAGGCAATGTTATGAAAGCTCTTGGATCGGCTTCTCCATACGCCTCCTCTGGCATAAGATGAACATCAATAACGTCTCCGACATTCATTGTTGCAACAGCCTTATCAAAGCCCTGAATCATCATTCCTGCTCCACAAGTAAATTCAAGCGGTTCACCTCTGTCGTAAGAAGAATCAAACTGTGTTCCATCATTAAGAGTTCCTTTATAATGAACCTTTACCTTCTTTCCCACATTAGGTCCTTCAAATGATGGTGTAAATGTACCACAGCCACCGCCGCAGCCGCCACAACCACTACCACAGTCTGATTCACCTTCATGGCTTCCACAGTGTCCGCAGCCTGACTCTTCATCTTCATGGCTTCCACAGTGTCCGCAGCCATGACCTTCTTCATGATCGTGATGATGGTCGCAATTAACTCCTGCTGATGTTAAATCGCCATTAAGATATGCCTCAACTGCTGCATCTGCTTCTCCATCTGCTCCTGAATATACATCAATTCCAGCTTCTGAAAGTGCTGTGACTGCACCGTTACCAATTCCGCCACATATAAGAACATCTACACCTTTATCCTTAAGAACAGCTGCCAATGCGCTATGACCAGCTCCATCAGTGCCAATTACCTCTGCACGGACAATATTCTTTCCTTCTGTCTCATAAATCTTAAAGCTCTCAGAATGTCCGAAATGCTGAAAAATCTGACCATTCTCGTATGTTACTGCTATTTTCATTAATAATCCTCCTGATTAATATTTATTCTCATACAACGTATGAAAAATCACTTCAAAATCTTAAACAACTAAAACTCAATATTCACCGAACCATTTGCATATTTCATATAATCAAAAAGCTTCGACGCTGTAAGAAGTTCAAGTGGGTCTCTCTCAATATCATCTTCCTCAAATATCTTTGCAACTTCCTGTATTTCAGCATTAGAAAGAGAATTCATATATTCCCTCAGTTCAACTATCGGCATATTAAAAAGTTCTTCTTTGCTCTTCATAAATTAAAATCTCCCTCCAATATCTATTCCGAACGGCCTGTGAATATTACCTTGCCGCTATTCCACAATTCTGCTGTTCTTTTAGCTGCATCAAGCCTGTCTTCATCATTTTCAAAACTAAATGATGCTGACTGGCAGCCGCAATCCATACACATCACATAATAAGAGTGATTTTCCTCTTCTAATATAGAAGGTCCAAAACATCTTGGACAATCCTGCAGATCAATCATTTCATAAATTTCCATGCTGCAACTCCTTGTAATAATAATCTGATTTATCTTATAATTCTACATTCTATTAGGGATAGAAATCAAGTGGAAAATAATTATATAACTTACATATTTACACATATTTTATGAATTATACACCTTCAGCAGATTCATTAAATCATTAATCTCCTCAGCTATCTGCTTTCCGTTATCAGTATCCTTTACAAACACCCGCTGTTTTTCCACATAAACAACCTGTGATTCAGACTCAATATCCCTGTTACTATTAATTGCCATATTAATGCTCATAAACGGATGATGTTCTTTAATCTTCATCCCATGCGAATTATAAATAAGTGTGTAACCGGCTATTCCTGTGGCGGCATGATATCCTTCGCAGAAACCGCCATCTATAACAATCAGTTTCCCACCAGCCCTTACAGGGTGCTGCCCCTCTTTTGTCCTGACAGGAGTATGTCCATTAATAATGTGTGCATTCTCATTATAAAGATTAAACTCCCTTAAAATCATTTTACAGATTCTTTCATTTTCATACTGAATATAGTATGGATTCTTATCCTCTTCGATTGCCTTCTTATAGTCAGCATTTCTATCCTTGTCGAGGAACGTTCGTTCAAATGTTTTGATACACCTTCCAGTCACTGGTGATAATATATTACTCCACAGAAACCACATAAAATCAACTGCATCTGAATCACCGGTTCTTGCCTGCCTTACCATTGACTCGCAATAATCAAGATACTCACGGCCTGAATACGACTTGCAATCCACAACAATTCCATCAAATACACCTTGTTCATCAAGTGGCACACATCCGTGAAACAGAAGATTTCCATTATGAACCTTATAAATGCTGCCTTTGTCATATAGAAAATTGATATGCCTCTCAAGCGCCATACTGTTAATGAAATCTGCCCTGAATCTCCCCATCAGAAACATTTCTTCCATAGTAAGCTCATATGGATTATTCATGTCAACAGTTGGAAATTCATTAGTATTAAGAAAATAATCCTTATCCCCTATTCTTACTGTTCCTTTATCCAGATTCATCTTATCCAGCAGAAGTCTTCCTTCCATTCTGTATTCCGGGTGTCTCTTAATAAGCTGCCCTTCAAGCTTGAATAGAATCACAGAAATAGCTTTATAGACTGCGTCATCAACATTTTTATCTGAATATGTATTAACTGCGAACTGTAGAAGAAATCTTAGGCTTATTCCATAACCATTCTCAAGAATTGACATAGTTTTGTACTTAATATTATTCCTGACCACAAGTGCCATACACACCGGATTGCCACAAAAAGCTCCCATCCACAATATGTCATGATTTCCCCACTGGATATCAACGCTGTGATGTTCCATCAGAAGATCTAATATCTTATCTGCATGTGCTCCTCTGTCATATATGTCCCCAAGTATATGAAGATGGTCCACAGCCAGTCTTTTAATCAGATCAGTAAGAGCAACAAGAAATTCATCGCCATTATGAAGGCTCAGAATTGTTTCCATAATCTGTCTGTGGTACACACTCCTGTTGTCATCTTCATCCTTCTGCGCATGAATAAGTTCATCAATGATATATGCAAAATCCACAGGCATTGCTTTTCGCACCTTGGATCTTGTGTACTTAGAAGACAGAAGCTTTGCAATCTGAATCAGCTGGTTAAGTACATTTCTGTACCATTCATCATTCACCTTATTCTCATCCATAAGTATAGAAAGCTTCTCTCTCGGATAATATATCAGAGTGCACAGCTCCTGCTGCTCATATACAGTAAGTTCATCTCCATACAGCATCGCTACCTTCTCCCTAATTACTCCCGAACAATTATTAATTATATGGTAAAATGCATCATATTCCCCATGAAGGTCACTCATAAAATGCTCTGTTCCCTTTGGCAGATTCATAATTGCATTCAGGTTAATAAGTTCGCGGTAAACTGACTGTTTTGTGGGATATTTTTCTTTTAAAAGCTTAAGATATTTTTCGTACTCTTTCATTTTTTCTCCCTTTTATATAGCCAATGCTGTCCAAATCTACCAGCTACAATCATCAAGCATTTCTCCTATAACCTTTTTTACATCAATCATAAAATCTAAACACTCTCTTGCTGATACTTTTGATATTTTCTGCTTATGAGCCGATGGATTACGATAATTTACACATACTTTTTTATATTTAATATATGTTTTTTAATTATCTCAATGCATTTTGCCTCTGATAATCCTGAGAACAAATCCTCTTTTGCATACTTCAGGAATTTCTGATTTTCATCTGTAAGCCGTCCAACTAACCTGACCGTATTAGTATCAAGATATGCTGCATAACCTGTTACACCCGTTATATTTCCAAGCATGAATTCATCTTCTCTTTTTTCCCTGAATTCACCATTTTCCTTCACAAGCATATCTGCAGGAATTTTCATAGCATTATGATTTAAATAGTTAAGATATCCCGTGAAATACCTTCTTGTGACTTCCACCTCAAGAGCTTTTGACACAGACATACAAATTGGAGCAAAATCAATATTTTCATCTCCATACACTTTCCACTGGTCATATAGCAGTTCACCCGTAATAAGAAAAATCTGAGCATTATGTGTCATCTTTTCCCACGCTTCAGAACCGATTGTATCTGCAATATACTTCTCGAATTTATTATAATCAGAGGTATTTTCAACACCTGAACTAACCTCAACAACACACTCATCCTGTATAAGTTTTGCCATTTCCTCTGAATCTGTGATGTCTGCATATTTATCTTTTATTTTCTGGATTTTGTCCATAGTGTTAGTCAGGGCATTTTTTATTTTTTCTTCTGAAATGTCACTTTGCATCAAAAGATTCATTGCTGTTTCAAATGCTTTTTTATATATTATTGCCTGTTCTTTATCCGAAAGCGATGTTACCTTAGATAATCCGGTCATCTCTTTTAAAAAATCTGATTTTCCTAAAGCTGCTAACGAAACATTAGTTGATGCCGCACCAGACAGCGATGAAATAGCACACAACTCTAGAATCTGCTCTTCTTTTTCCGTCATTTGACTGGCATTTTCGTATGCTGACTTTGATATAGAAAGAATAAAATCAAAATAAGTTTGTAATTCCTCTTTTTGCTCTTGATTTCTTCTATTCTTTTCTTCTTTTCCTTGAGAAAATGCTTCATGTAATCGTTGTCTTACTTTCTTCTTCTCACATCTGGAAATTTCATTTTGGAAATATTCTGCATATCTCTTTAATCGTTCCGCTGTCTGCCTGCGCTCTTCTGTTGGAAGTAATTCAATATAGTTTATCTTTGCATCCTCCATACACCATAAACTCCTTTATCTATCACATAAAGCCTAGTATTTTACTGCATAACTTTTTCCAGCAATTTCTGATAACTGTCAACTACATCATAGTAAACATCATCACCACTAATCGCCTTAAAATGCTCTCTTGCGCAATGAATCTTAGCATCTTCTATACCACGAAGATCAAAAGTCTCCATAGAGCCCTTTGTCTCTGCGACAAAATAAATATGTTTCACTGTACCTGTCTTAAATGCAATTGCCCAGTCAGGATTGTAATGTCCAACTGGTGTAGAAATATAAAATCCATCAGGAAGCTTTACATACACTGCAACTTCTGATGCCGTATCCAGCTCCTTGGCGAAATTACGCTCATTGGTTGAATCATATACGATATGGTCAAACAAATGCTTATCCGCCTTCATGGCATTTACATCCAGCTTACCCTTAATAGCTGCATCAGTAAATATGTCTGTATCATACCTGTCATCAAGCACATCATAGGTAATATGCTGGATGATTGCTGTAGCCTTCTCATTGTTGATAAGTTTCGCGGCCTGAATAATAAACTCTTCCGGATTATCCTTAAACTGATTAAATACTGATGGCTGAATACCAGTCAGAATCTGGATAACTGCTTTTCTTGTAAGCCCTGTTTTCTCAACCACCTTACCAACCAAGTCATACTTAACACTTGTGTTGGCAGCAACTTTATGTTCATCATATGTACCTGACTTCTGTTTCTCAAACGATGTTCCTTCAATCAGGTCATTCTTTGATTTAATCTCTTTCATAGAACCGGTCTCAACCTTGAAGAAAATCTTCGGTACACGAAGCTTGCTGTCAAGAGCATCAATTGCTTTTCGAACCAGTTCATCAGTATCAAAGTCTACTACATAAGCTGTTTTGGTATTAATTTTACTCCATAGAGCCTTAAATTCTGGCATAGCCAGTTTATCAGGATTAACCTTAAGTTCAACATTACTGCTTCGTGCATTCTCAGGCTTCATCTTTGTATCATCGTAAATACTGTCGATAATCACCATCAAATCAGGCTTGTACTGATCCATCTCCGCACCAAAACTGACTTCTCCATTGGCCTTATCCTCATAGAATTTCTCTGTTAAAGCATAATTCTCATCAATATATTGGGCTTTAATCATATAATAAACAAGCCTTCTTGCCATTGCAGCATCAACCGTCTCTTCGTTACCATCTTCATCCCGCACCCTGGCATTCTCAAAGAGCATTTCTGTAACTTTACGAGGTCTGTTTGCTACAGCCTCAGCAATTTCAGACTGAAGTTCCTTTGCAAACTTCTCGTAACTCTCACTTGCAATGACTGTCAGAATATTTACATTATGAACATCTGCCCCAAGAGCATTTTCATCCATGCGTTCTCCATCTTCATTTACACAAAGACGCATACCACGACCAACTTCCTGACGCTTCCGAACATCACTGCTGCTCTGTTTCAAAGTACATATCTGGAACACATTAGGATTATCCCATCCTTCTCTCAATGCTGAATGAGAAAAAATAAATCTTACCGGCGACTTCTGCGGATTGCGGTCCAGAAGAAGCTCTTTATTTTTCATAATAAGATCGTAGGCATCCACATCATCCGAAGAAGTCTCTGAGCGGCCAACCTTACTATTAATCATATGTCCTTTCTTATCGATAGAAAAATATCCCGCATGCGTTTTCTTTGCACTAATACTATTCAGATACTTGATGTATTCATCTTCTCCGATTTTAAACTGAAGATTCTTAACAATATCCTCATACTCCTGTTCAAACATATCTGCAAAAATACCATTCTCCGGATTTCCGTCTTTATCATATTTTCTGTAATGTTCTACTTCGTCAATGAAGAACAGAGACAATACCTTAATACCCTTGTAGAACAACTGTCGCTCTCTCTCAATATGAGAAAGAATAGTCTCGCGAATCTGAATCCTACGAAGCTGCTCTTCGCTGACCTTACCAATAACATCTCCGGCATAGAGCTTAATTCCATTGATAAACTCTACTGAATCATCACGACCATCGATTGCTTTTACGATAAAATTATTCTTATACTCTTCCATTTCATCAGAATTAGGATACAGGTTATATCCAATACCAACTTTTCTGGAAACAGTCTTTATTGATGATGAGCCCTTTACATGGAACTGGATTGTAGCAGTCGGATCTGCCTTGGAAAGATTAATCCCTTCCAGATATACATAACTGTCTGTTGCAGTAGTGCTGGATTCCTGAATACCCTTAACTGCAATCTTCTTAACCAGCTTCTTGTTATATGCCTCCATAGCATCCAGACGATAAACCATGTTATAAATGCTGTCACTTCTATGAGTAGCCGAATATCGAAGGATCATAAGCGGATGGAATTCCTCCAGATTCTTTTTAGTCTGCTTACCTTCTACAGACTGAGGCTCATCGATAATCACAATTGGATTAGTCTTTGCAATAATATCAATCGGTCTTCTGGATCTGAACTCATCCAGCTTCATATAAATTCTTCTTGCATCCTTGCCCTTTGCATTGAACGCCTGAGAATTAATAATCATTACATTAATAGAATTATCCGATGCAAATCTGTCAATCTCAGTAAGCTGTGAAGAATTATAAATAAAGAAATGTATTTTCTTGCCATATTCCTCAGCAAAATGCTCCTGAGTCACCTGCAATGATTTATATACTCCTTCTCGAATAGCAATACTCGGAACAACAATAATAAACTTGCTCCAGCCATAATGCTTATTCAGTTCATACATTGTTTTGATGTAAGTATATGTCTTACCTACGCCAGTCTCCATCTCAATTGTCAGGTTATATGTTCCCTCCAGCTTTGATGATGGCTCAATCTGATTTGCTCTCTGTATCTTCTGAATATGATCCAGAATAATCTGATTATTAAGTTCCGGTACAATACGCTGATTGCCCCATCCCGTAAAATCCTGTTCGTCAAACATATTCGCCTGCATATATGTTTGGTTTGAGTCATACATCTTTCCCTGATATCCTCTATCCATCATATAAGAAGGAGTAAGATATGGCTGTCCTGCAAAAACATCTACTACAGCTTTTGCAGCATCAGCTTGGAACTTCTGATGCTTAAATTGTAGCTTCATGATTGGCGTTCTCCTTCCGATTCTTCTATCCATTCCTTCAACTTATCTTGCAATACTTTTTTGTCTGGAAGGTATAATTGATATTTTGATGCAAATATATTACTGTCTTTCGGCAATGTTAATTCTATAAGAGAATCATCTTTATCATGGCAAAGTAATACACCTATCGTAGGATTTTCATCTTCCTGTCTTTCATACCTATCATAATAATTTACATACATTTGCATTTGTCCTAAGTCTTGATGCTTTAATTCTCCAATTTTCAAATCAAATAGTACAAAACACCTCATTAATCGATTATAAAAAACCAAATCTACTCGAAAATGCTTCTCATCGAATGTAAATCTCTTCTGCCTTGCAACAAATGTATATCCTGCACCCAATTCTAATAAAAATTTTTGCAGGTGATCGATTAAATGTGTTTCAAGGTCATTTTCAGAATACTCGTTTTTCTCTTCTAATCCTAAAAATTCTAAAACATAAGGATCTTTTATTATATCTGCTGCTTTTTCTACTATTTGTCCCTGTTGAGATAATTGTACGATTTTATCTTTATCCCGGCTTAATGCAAGACGTTCATATAATCCACTATCGAACTGCCTATCCAGTTCTGTTAAACTCCAATCATTCTTCACTGCTTCAATTTCGTAAAAATGTCTTTCATCAACATTTTCTATACGCATCAATTTGAGATAATGAGACCAGCTAAGGAAAAACTTGCGTCCAGTACTTGTCGTCGGAAGATTCTTGAATTGGTCAGACACTGTCTGACCAATTTGATCTTGTGAATATACACAATAAAACTGTCGCATCTGTTTCAAATTCGTTACAGAATACCCTTTTCCAAAATTCTTCTTTAGATACTCTGCTAATTCCTTCAGTATATATTTCCCGTATTGAGCCCTATTTTCTCCATTTTGTTCTTCTTCAACAATCATATGGCCTACTTCAAAATACGAATATACCATAGCTAGATTTGCAGCCTTTTTTACATTTTTTCTTGCATCTTCTAACAATTTACCAATTTCATTAAAAAAATCATTTCTGATATCATTCACTGAAAACTGCCCCCTTAGATTACTTTTACTGATGTATCCGGTGCTAAAAGCTTAAATATTTCGCCCACATTAATCTTAGATGGGCTATTTGCAAAACTGCTGTCACGGAAGACTGCTCGATGCGGCTGCTGCTTTGCAATTGCTTTGACTACAGATTCGGAAACGTTTTCATCAAAACAGGCAATCAAATCACCATCATTGTAATTATGAACCGTAAAGCCTTCTATCTTTTCTGAGCTATATGGTAACGACAATGGTAATCCCCATTCAAGAAGACAACCAAACAAGAGATCTAAATCTGTTCTGTCTTCCTTAATATTTGACTCAAGCATAGCAAGCAAATTCTGTTCCATTTCTTGTGGAGAATAATATACTTCTTTCATATTTGATTCATCAACAAAAAAAGTTCTGAAACCCAAATCGCTTTCGCAATGATATTCACTACAAATCTTTTCTGCTGCCAGTCGGATACGTGTCTCTCCAATATCACATATTGACTCAAATCCATCTTTATACGCTGCCGTTGACTTCTTACATTTTTCTGGTAATTGAACCATAATAAACTTTCTATTTCCACCATCAATTGCATTTTGTAACATTACCGCATGTGCTGTTGTAGCTGAACCTGAGAAGAAATCCATAACATAAAAATCATCATCTGGAATAGAAGCAATAAATGTTCTCAACAATGTAACTGACTTCGGATAATCGAAATATTTTTTATTTCCAAACAGTTTCTGTACCTCAGCATCACCATTTGAAATATTCATTATCAAATCTTTTAATAATGTAGTATTAAATTCTCTTATCTTGGTATAAATCTCATATCCTTTCGAAGTTGGTAATACAATCAAATTATAGCTTTCATTAATAATTTTATTTTTTGACCATCTCCATGCATGATACTTATGAACTCCATCTCCATTACTATGTGGAGGCAATTCAACAAATCCTTCTTTTTTTTCACCAATATCACCTACTGTTATTCCTTCTGTTGTTGGGTTATAAAATATTGAATATACCAAATTAGGTCTTGTCTCTTCATTAAATTTTCTATTATGATTGTATAAAGTATCCCCAACAGCATATTTCCCATGTTCGTCCTCTCTGATGTCTTTGTTGAAGTTTTTGTATACATCTGGCATATTTTTTTTCGCAAAAGATATGTCAATTGTAAGCTCATTTGCTAAATTTATATTCTTGCTGTACACTAAAACACTTTCCCATGTTTTGGCAGCTCCTCTTCCAGCAATTTGTCTTCCTGTTATATTAGATACCCATGCAAAATGATTAATATAATTAGATTCGCCAAAAACTTCATCACAAATTTTCCTAAGATTCATTACTTCATTATCATCTATGGAAATAAAAATTAGTCCGTCATCTGAAAGCAAGTTCCGAGCCAATAACAATCTCGAGTAAATCATTGAACACCAATCTGAATGAAAACGACCATTTGAATCTGTATTTTTAAATAATTTCTGATCTACCTCATCTATATTTCCAACCTCTTTACGATATTCTTCTATTGATAAAGAAAAATCATCGGCATAAACAAAATCATTTCCTGTGTTATATGGAGGATCAATATATATTAGTTTTATCTTTCCGAAATAACTTTCTTGGAGTAGCTTTAAGGCTTCTAAATTATCTCCCTCAATATATATATTTTGTGTTGTATTCCAATTAACGCTCTTATCAACACATGGTCTCAAAGTCTTTTTTATAGATTTATTAGCTTCATTAAAAGCCCTTCTTTTTCCTGGCCATGTTAGTTCATAAAATTCATTACCATTACTAATAGCTTCGCCTAAAACATGTTTAAGCATATCAAAATCAATAACTTTTTTAACACTTCCATCTAAACCTGCAGATTCTTTTATGCAAACTGGAAATAACTCTTTTATTTTCTCAATATTTTCATTTATCAACTGTTTTGATTCCATTTTCATTTTTTCCATATCATAATCCTTTCTGCAATAAATCAATTGCATCTACCACAGATATATTTTCTCGATTTGCTAATTCACCATTCATGATAAAGCCTTTCGATGTACCATGTTCCTTTTCTGCCACTTTTCTAGCTCCAACTATATCTTCTCTATTTACAATTAATTTTTGATAATATTCTAATAATCTTTTTTTCCTAAAAATATAATATTTTTCAATATCACCTATAAAAATCATTTTCGTATTATCATTTTTCAATATTCCACTGTTTACCCATTTACCATCTCTGTGCATTCTTTCCTGATATTCAATATACACATTATTAGTTTCCTTTAACTTTTTGTCCAACTTGATTTCTATTCCCACACTTGTTTCGCCTGCATATTGTTGTTCTCTCCCATAATACAAACCAATATCAAAATTATGTTGGCTAAAAAGTGTATCAACAAAAACCTCAAATTTATGGGATTCAGTTAATTGTCTTATAAAATAAGAAGTCTTTTTTCTGTCTTTCCAAATAACAGGTTTTTCGTAATTCCATCTTTCAGCAATAAATTTTGTATTTAATGACTTGTATGACTCAGCACAGAGCCGTGCTATGTTTTGCTTTATTTCTTCCGACTCTGCATTATAACTTTCTATTAATTCTTCATTTAATATCCAATTTTTATATCCTTCATCAGTAAATTCCATTTTTTGCTTCTTTTTTAATAATTGATAATAATACAAAGCCAAATATTCCATACTGGTCATTCTTTTTTCAAAATCAACAATACTTACTTTCCCATTAGATGTTCTACATATATCCCTGTAAATAGCATATTTATTTCCACGGCGACTAATTCTAGTTTCATACTCAATTCTCATTCCATCTTTTACATTTGATGGAAGTTTATAAATATAAATCTGTTTATCCCCATCTGTAATTATTCCAGAAGTTATATCATTTTCATTTATTGAAATAAGTGTTCCAACCATCTTTATCTCCTTTTTTATATTACTAATTTAATCTTTTGTGTTTTATGTTCCTTATTCTTCTCTAACTGTTTATTAAGTTTCTTTTTTCTTTTTTACTTCTTCCAAATTATTGAATTCTATAATATATTTAATATTGCAATTAATACCATTTTCAAATTCAAATCACGCAAACAAATATGCTTATAATTATAGCAAAAACAATCAAAAAAGCAAAGGAACATTCCGTGTATTTACGAAATGCTCCTTAAGAAGATTTTTACATGTTTTTTACTTAAAAGCGTTTGAATTCCCCTCAAAAAATACTCTTTTTCTCTCAATCATCTCATCAATTCTCTCAACATAGCTTCTGACATCTTTGACATTCTCGATTCGCTCAATACGCACAGAATGGTTTTCATCACCTTCATTATGAAACACAACCTTAGTTGAAGCTCCTGCGCCGCATGCAATTATCGTCTGCTTCTCTTCCATAATAAGAATATTATATATACATTCAAGTCCCGGAACTGCATAGCCAACATTCTCAAAATTGCCTGCCATATTCTTCTGACGGTACATATAATAAGGCTGCATGTTGAGATCTCTTGCTGTCTGCTCAGTCATCGCGATAATACTGTCTGTGTTCTCGATTGAAAGCTCTGTGTACTGCTGACGCAATATATTAAGTCTTGAAGCTCTCTTAATTGCTAGTGAATGAACGGTAAGACTCTCCGGCCTCATTGCCTTAATTTCATTAAGTGTATGGTAAACCTCGTCTACACCCTCTCCCGGAAGTCCAAGAATCATATCCATGTTGATATTATCAAGTCCTGCTTCTCTTGCCATTGCATAAGCATTCTTAATATCTTCAACCGTATGCTTTCTTCCGATTAAATCAAGTGTTTTCTGATTCATTGTCTGCGGATTAATAGATATTCTTCCCACATTATGAGCTTTAAGAACCTTGAATTTATCTGGTGTCACGCTGTCCGGCCTGCCGGCTTCTACAGTAAGCTCGCGGCATCTGCTCAAGTCAAATGCTTCTTCAACCACTGTCAGTACTTTATCTAACTGTGCTGCACTTAAAGTTGTAGGTGTTCCGCCACCCATGTACACTGTATCAAGTCTTCTTCCTTTCATGGATTCAGCGACGAATCTTATCTCCTTAATAAGTGCATCCACATAATTATCTACATAATCTTTGTATGCACCAAATGCATATGATGAAAAGGAACAGTACAGGCAGATACTCGGGCAGAATGGAATTCCAATATACAGGCTGTAGCCTGTCTTATAATCCATATCCGTAAGTATATCTAACTCTTTCCTTGCTACTGTAAGTGCAAGGTCTGCCTTTTCCTCACTCGCATAATGCTTGTCCATAAAATGTTTCTTAATCTGTTCCTCTGTTGCACCTTCTTCAAGCATTGTATACGCAATCTTACTTGGCCTTACTCCTGTAAGATATCCCCACGGCAGCTTCTTGCCTGTCTTTTCTGAAAGCTTCTTATATAAGCTGTCCTTAAACACTTCGTGGGCATTCTTCTTATCAAGCCCTGTGACATCAGGAACTTCTATTGAAAGAACCTCATCTTTCTCTTCCGGTTTGGAATCTGCCTTTAGTGCCATAACATCAGTTCTTGGATAAAATGAACGGACAAGCACAACCGCATCATCATAAAATACATCATTATCAATCTTAATATATATCATCGTTGCTTCCTTTTCGCGTCAGTTTCTTTTCGCCTGCTGATTCCATACTCGCAAACCCGCACTATCGTGCTTCTCCGCCTGCTTCGCAGGCTGTTTGCTCGTTGATGCCCCGCGAAAAGTAAATAACGCTTCGCGTTGCTTCCTTTTCTCTTGCGGGCATCACATAAACGGATTGTTCTGCTTTTCATATCCAATCGTTGTGAACTCTCCATGTCCAGGATATACATCTGTATCATCAGGAAGCTTGCAGAGCTTGTCATGAAGTGACTCCATCATTGCAGCAGAGCTTGCTGTAGGGTAATCTGTTCTTCCGACTGAACCGGCAAAAAGTGTATCACCTGACATAAGTGTCTTGTCTGATTCGATATAATAGCATGTTCCGCCTGCTGTATGTCCCGGTGTATGGATTGCCTTTATCTTAAGTCCTGCAAGTTCAAGAATATCCCCATCATTATGAAGTACATCTGCTGTAACTTTAAGACTCATGCCGTATGCATTCGACAGGTTTCTTGCCGGTGAAGCAAGAAGCTTTTCCTCATCACATGATGCATATATCTTAATTCCATAATGCTCACGCACTTCATTAGCAGCACCTATATGGTCAAAATGTCCATGTGTAAGAAGTATTGCCTGTGGCTTGCTTGCTGAACGCACAACCATATCATATATAGACTCTGGTGAATCTGCCGGGTCAACAATTATGCTCTCGTTGTTATCTAAGTTAATTATAAGATAACAGTTAGTAGCTACCGGTCCCAATACTCTTGATTCTATCTTAATCATAATCTGCAAACCTTTCTTAGCCGGCAGTTCTTGTTATATCAGTAACTCCGTCTATCTTTCTTAATTTATCTATAATTCTGTTAAGCTCTTCCTTGCCATGAATATCAAAACCAACACTTATGGTAGCGAATTCTTTCTTATTAAGACGGCAGTTCATAGACTTTACATCAATCTCCGCTTCTGTGAACATCCTTGATATATCAACAATAAGACCGGTTCTGTTGTTTGCAAATATATTGATTTCAACCTCATAGGTATCGCCTGCTGTCTGTCCCTGCTCCCATTCAGCCTCTATAAGACGAGCACGCTCATTAGCCGGGAAGTTGATTATATTAACACAGTCTGTTCTGTGAATTGATATACCTCTTCCTCGTGTAACGAATCCGACAATCTCATCACCAGGTACCGGATTACAGCACTTTGAAAATCTCACAGCAACATCATGGATTCCCTTAACGACAATTCCACCTTTGCCTTCCTTCTTCTTTGACTTTTCCTTAGACTCAGCGGCAACGATTTCCTCAAGCACATCTTTGTCTGTAACTTCTGCCTTCTTGGTCTTTAAATGCTCCTCATTAAGCCTGTTTACTATCTGACTCTCTTTAAGTGCACCATGTCCAACGGCTGCAAGAATAGAATCCCAGTCTTTAAAGCCATATTTATTAAGACATTTTTCAACATATTCAGGCTTGGTAATGTCAGAAAGAACAATTCCTTTAGTCTTACAGTAGTTAGCAACCATTTCCTTGCCCTTAATGATATTATCTTCCTTTAACTCCTGCTTAAACCACTGGTTAATCTTATTCTTTGCCTGTGTGCTCTTTACGATTGAAAGCCAGTCACGGCTTGGTCCTTTGGAATTCTGCGATGTTATAATCTCAATTCTGTCACCATTCTTA
>ERZ791603.94-NODE-94-length-74186-cov-15.783060_pt1 | contig 74186 bp, 94 predicted proteins | sample MGYA00509966_ERZ791603 | MGnify/ENA primary metagenome ERZ791603 (study PRJEB30046, sample SAMN00791931) | human gut metagenome | study: EMG produced TPA metagenomics assembly of the A metagenome-wide association study of gut microbiota in type 2...
CACGTACGGTTCTGAGGGGGGAAGAGGGCAGTAATGCCCTTGACCTACCCGATCGGCCGTCGGATCTTGAGCAGCGTAATGGACGAGCTATTCGTAAAGGAAACATTATTGCGAAAGAATATGCCGGTAATAAGGTTGACATCATTACCTATGCAACGGAAAGGTCATTGGATGCGTATAAGTTCAACCTACTCCAGAACAAGCAGCTTTTCATTGGCCAGTTGAAAAGTCAGCAGCTCGGGGTGCGAACACTTGATGAAGGAGCCTTGGATGAAAAATCAGGTATGAATTTTGCAGAATATGTAGCAATTCTATCAGGAAATACAGACTTGCTTGATAAGGCTAAACTGGATAAGCAGATAACGCAGCTGCAGAAGGAACGTGTATTATTTTTCCGCGATATAGACAAATCTAAATATGACCTGAAAAAACTTTCTGAAAAGAAAGAGGCTGCAGAAAGTGCAGTACAAGACATGAAATCCGATTACGATAATTTCTGCAAATCAAATGGTGTGCTCATATCTCAAGATGGAACACGTCTGCGCGGGAAAGATGCAGGAAAATATCTGAGTGCATGGCGGTCAGCAAGTATGGAAGATGGGGCAACGGAATATATTGGGACTTATAAGGAACACACGATATACATCAAAAGCCTGCAAGGAAACAAGTATTTCGGCCTTGTCGGTGCAAGTGGTCGTCAGTATCAAGCGCAGACAGCCTTACCCTTGGCGCACGAACGGAGTCAGGAATGGTTGGATGAACTTGGGAACAGCCTATCTGGACGCGCCGCAAAAATGGAAGCAGATATATCCCGGTTCAGTCATGACATCAATGAACTGGAAACAAAACTGGCCAATGTTAACTGGCCCAAAGAGGAAAAGCTCAGACAACTCAAATCAGAAGCAGCCATTTTAAATAACAAGATTAACAATGAACTGAAGAACAACAAAGACACCAGTGTTCATACAGAATATCGTGGCCGCACGCTTGACGTAAATGGGGATAAAGTTATATTTTCCGCAGAGGGAAAAGAATATGACTTATCATCCGATATTGCCCAGGCTCTAAAATCTGAAGGCATGTCTGTTAGTGACCTTACCTATAATAACTGGGATATACTCACGAAAGGAAAGCCTTTAAGCATCAATAAGAACAAGAATCTGATGATAGTAAAAAATCTCTCCAGCTATTCTGTCAGACTGAATGATGCCACAAAATCCGTTGCTTCATCAAGTGAGATGGAGGCAGAATGAAAAAAGAGAGCATAATTGCTCTCTTTTCTTCTATCATATATCTCCGTTTAATATGGCCTGAACTTCCTGAATTATCCTATCATAATTTTCCGTTACCTGTTCCGGCGTTACAAATTCATGAACAGGCAATTCCTCTTCTTCCATTTCAAACATCTTAAATTTGGCCTTAAATTCCTTTACATTCGCTCGCGTAGCAGAACCAATAAATTCACCTGGTTCAAGTTCAGAGAAGTCCTTACCCTGATATACATCTTCTTTCTGTGATGATATAGTCACGCTGGAATTGGAAGAGGAACCAGATTTTCCTGCGCTTCTCGAACGTCTCTCTTTTTCTTCCTTACCAAAGAAAAGCGGGTAATACTTCAAGGCTTCCACATCTTTAGTCCGCCCAAGGAACATATTACCGAAGTTCGCTTCCACTGAAGAACGGTCAAGTTTTCCGTACAGATTTTCCAGTTTCGCACCGGATTGTGTAAGAAGAACAAAAGCAGCTTTATATTCACGCAAGACTGATGGTAAGGTCTCAAAATTTTTAATCTTAACGGTTGTCATCTCGTCCAGGAAATAGACAAACGGAACTTTGTTCTGCATTGTGAATTGGCGCGATGATATACTCAAAAGCATAGCTATAACCGGAGAATACACAGAGTTCTTCGAAAAGTTATTGCTGACAGCAAACATCTTCGGGTGCTCCGGATCAATCAGATTAAAATCAAAATCATTGCCGGAAAGCACCCATGCAATATTCTCATCTGTGGCCATTGTCGCAATTTGATTTGACAAAGTGGAGATATACGAAGCCTGTGTTTTTTCTGAGCCTTTAGCCTTCAAAAATGCTCCTGCCATCATTTCAGATATAGTATTTTGTTCCAGGAATCTGGTAAGACTATCCTGAGAAGAATTCATTATAAGAGTAAGAATATGGGGGATTGTACAATACTCTTTAAACTCATCATACAATCTATATGCTACTCCTCTAAGAATACCCAATCCTCCAGCAAACCATTCATCCTGCTTTGCATCCTTCGCCTGCATAGATAACAGCATATCTTCCATGAGCTGCATCAATACAGTTTTATCCGACACATTTTTTAGTGGATTGAATCTGTATGAGCGACTTAAATTATCAAAATTGATATAATAGAACTCACCTTTATAATCATATTTCTTCATCAAATTATATGCTGTCCGGGTATAATCTATATCTTTAAAGTCATAGATAAATCCGGCAAAACCCAAGCGTATATATTCCTGTAAAAGCCATTTTCCTATTGACTTTGTCTTACCACTTCCGGCACCTCCATATACAAGGAAATTGGCATAATAGTAGTAAAATCGAAGTTGCCTGCCTCTTACACCGGACAGCACCGGTAAGCATATAGCCTTTTCGCTACCTCCTTTCCGTAGACTGTCTGGTTTTAAATCTTTCAATGTAAAGAATAAAAAGACCACTAAAGCCAAAACAGTAGGATAGAGATAAACTAGCCCTATCAAGTTACAGACAATCACCTCCAGTAGCACAAGAACTACGAATAAGGCAATATTATACCATACTTTAGAAAATGGTTTAATCGAACCTATAAGAAAGCTCACACAAAATAGTGCAGCATAATAGAACCAATGTTCCTGAATCATGTCAAAACTTATCATATCGTCCTCCCAGTTGTTACCATATTTAATGCCAGCATCTTCATTTCATTTAAAAATGCCATTTTGGGATTTACGATGAAACGGTAAATCCTAAGTGTATTATTCAAAACTTTTCTTTCATTCCTCAGTTCCCCCTGCAGTAATTGTTGCTTCAGTTCACGCATAGCAATGGCCTGCATCTGCTGCCGCTGTTTCCATTCTTCATAATCTTTCTTATTATGCACATAGTACGGAAGATAATTATAATCATCCGCAAACCTGGTAGCACATCTTTCTGCCCATTCGGAACGGTCAAATCCTACCACTACTTCCTTTCCATCGAGCAGCTGTCTATTACCTCTGCTCTTGGTTAATGGAGACAATGAAACTGTCTGAGATTTATCCATCCGCGATACTATAATGTGAATATGTAACTGCAAGCCTGGCTTCTTATCGCCACATTTTGCAGTACCATTTTTTACCTCTTCTGCATCTCCTTTATAATGCCTTTCGGTCTCTACACGACCATACCAGACAAGGTCATTTCCACCATTAATTTTGTCTCTATAAAAGTTACGGGCATATTCATCCATACAATGACGAGCATAATTTTTAAGCTCGCAAATAACATTCTCTTGCTCGTCTTTGGATAGTTCCGAAAACTCGTTAACATTGGTTTTACCAGTTACTTTATTGATAACGTGCATTAACTCCCTTTGACTTGGATTAACTGACAACATATAGAACTTATCATCTTTTCTTTTTAATGTTCTATGATTGTTGTCTATTGAATGTAATACTTCATTACCAGATACAAAATCCAAGTTCTGCGAAAAAAAAGTATCAAAATAAGGTCTTTCGTCGTTACTCTCTTTAGACAAATATTCAACAAGCTGAAGGCAGGAACCTTTGTTGTCGGATACACCAGGCGTATTGACTGGACGATGAACACTACAATACATAATCCGATTTTATTTTATCTAAGAACTTCTCAAAGTAAGATTCAGGAACCAGTAAATCATTTCCAAATGTGGCCTTCCGGAACTGGCTTTTATCGCAAAATAAATTAATCAAATTAATTAATGAATCCAGCTTTCTTTTATAAACATCTGGGGATTCTCCAGACTCCTTATAACGCTGAAGTTCTTCCTTCAGGGATTTGTTTTCATTGGCTAAACGAACAAGCTGATCATTATTCATACTCATATTTCCAGAGCTAAAAGAGTTGTCAAGTAGCGGACGAAAAATGTCCTTCTCCTGACATTTTACGATTTTAATCAAGTCTTCAATTCTCTTCTCTAACCTCGCTGTTGGATTCTTAATTTTCAATTTCGGGGACGTACAAGTCACCTCAAAATAATCCAGCATTTCGCTTATATAAGCATTATAACTCATATCCTTTTTAACCTCGTCAAGTCTAAATTTAGTTCTTGTTGAAATTCTTATATGTCTATCAAGATATTCTTCCATGTTAACTTATAATTAATTGGAACAAAGATAATAAAATAAGTTTTTGACTACAATGTTAACAATGTATTTTTTTGCTTTTTATATCAATCTGTATATCAGTTATTTATAAATCATGTTAACTCTATGTTAACTTCTTAATATACTGATTATTGATAACTTATAACATACATGTTTACATTTGTAAACTTGTACGTTAACTTAGAATTTCATATTTATCTGTTAATTAGCGCTTTGCGTTAATAATGTTCTCGCTTTGCGGGAACACCTCTTGCTCTTCCTTATCAGTCATCACTAAAGGTCATAAGACCTTTAGCCTTTAGCTGGCGCTATCCACCTCTCCAATTAGGGAGAAAAAAAGAAATCCTGGGAGAAAATAATAATCGTGCAAATCGAAAAAATCTCCAATAGTTTGGGGATTCGGGAAAGGATATTGAATCACTCATTTGTTTTTAGATCCAAAGAAAAATACAAAAAGCAGAATCATAATTCAGACCTCATAATAATTCCTAACCATGAGATTTTCCAGCTGTATACTTTTCCGAGTTCCCAGCACTCTAAAGAGCATGTAGGGCTTTAGATAATTCAATATATTATACCATCCAAATCATAATTAGAAAGCAGGATAAACATAAACAAACGTATAGGGAAGAAAAAGTATATCTTAAGTGTTGGATGAATTTTAAACTATAGGTTAGGGTGGTTTATCTAATCTTTTATCTATCCCACTTCATATAATATGAATTTGGTTAAGTTAGGTTAGACATAAGTTGCTTAATGAATATTGCCGAACGACAGTACTTCAGCTTCTCTGTTATGTACTACTATTCTTGAATGTTGACCGCTTAACAATAAAAGAACAATTAAAATTTCAGACTTTAGTTATAGTCAATTTTAATATGAGTAATATATTAAGTACATTTACAATCATGAACTATAAGATATACACCATTGTATTTTTAGATTGTTAATTTATGTTTCGTAAATATTTTTTTTGCACTTTATTTGGCGCATAACAAAAAAGAGCTATATTTGCAGCATGAAAGAAAAAAGAGAACGTAATATAGGCAATTTATTTGTTTCCATCCGCAAAATGATGGGGCTAAGTCAAATGGAAGTGGCAGAGAAAAGTCATGTCACAAGACAAAATATCTCAAGAATCGAGTTAGGAAGATATAGTCCTGGCGTCGATGTAATACAACGCATAGAAGATGCATTAGGAATTGAAAGAATTTACATAACTAAAAACAATATTATTATGGCAGAATCAGTTTCTTTTATTTTAGGAGCAACAGATGTACAAGAGCTTTATAAAGTCGCAAAAGTTTTACCATGCTTCCGCTTAGTTGAACTATCGAAAGACAAGAACTTTGTTTCAGCAATATGGAATGATGAATACGAGATGGATTATGAAGAACCTGAAATGGAACTTGACAGCATACTTACTAATTTGAATTGGTGCTGTGGTGATCCTGAAGAATATCCGTTGGGTTCCAAATGCTGGTGGTTTGTCGAGGGATTAGAACCATAAAAGATGAAAAAAAGGTTCGAAATATACCTTGATACTGAAGAACTACAGTTAATCGAACAATTAAAACATGATACCGGACATAAAAAGCCTGGAATGGCAATTGCTGCTGCAATATACAGCTATTTCCGGTATCAGGATACTATTAAGCGATTAATTGCAGAAAACACCCAGCTTAATAATAAATTGAGTAAATATGAGTAATACAACATTTCAAGAATTGAAGAACCATGTCCGTATAAGTGACGTAGCTGAATATATCGGTTATCGTCTTAATACTGGAGCAGGTAAAAAACACCTTGAATACCGTCTGTTTAACGGCGGCACAAAGATAGATGAAATCGTAATATATACGACTTCTTACTCACAAACATTCTTCAGCCGAAACGGATACGGAGACAAGGGTGATGTTGTAAACTTCATATTAAACCGTCTCCACCTTTTTTCGGGTTATCAAGGTATCGGATATGATGCGGTTGCCGATATTCTATGCAAGCTATCAGGTAAACAGCCAAAACATGAAAACTACGTAGTTTCGCACAATGAAGTAAAGTTTTCTCTTGATGATTACGATATTACTTGCAACCAAAAAGTGATATATGCATACCTCGGCAAAATCAGGATGATTGATGCCAATACTATATCGGCATTTATTCACAACGGGTCTGTATGTACAGTTTCTCGGAAACCGAAAAATTATGCAAATGTAGCCTTCCCTTATCGTGTTCTTGCTTCTCCGGAAGAAGTTGTAAACTTCGAACTACGCAATTATAATCCATATAAAAAAGAAGGATATAAAGGATTCTGCTCTGGAGGAAACAAGTCTACCGCATGTTGGATAGCTTCCTTTGCTCCCCAATGGAATGACGTACAATCTCTATACATTGGAGAAAGTGCACTTGATATGATGGCACTATATCAACTTCTCCCTGAACGTATGAGAATTAATGCCGCATTCATATCATTAGGTGGAAACTTAGGATACGGACAGATAAAAGATATTAAGCATTTATTTCCACATGCTGTTATATATCTTGCATTTGACAATGACCTTCAGGGACAGCTGTACGACATAGAAGCTGCATATTACTTAGTCAAAGGTAAAGAGCCTAAGTTATTCAAAAATGCTGCAGGGAAAGTTGTTGTTAAGTTGGACAACCAGGAACTTGTTATGAGTGAATCTGATTTCAACTCCAAACTATTCCTGCACACTCATGGAATCGAAGCCGACTGGCTTCGCATTATCAAGGCCAAAGGTGCGAAAGATTTTAATGACATGCTAAAAAAACATTGACATGAAAATTCTGACATTCATCATCAAAACGCTTATCTTATTGACAATAGGACTGATGTTCAAATGCATAAGAGATTTTTCCCGATAGCTCGGTTGATACTATATGTGAGCTACCCACGCCTGAAGGCATGAGTAAACAGGCCAATAGGGAGAAGAAAGTATGAGAACCCTTTCATCACCTGCCTAAAGACAGGGGAATTCACGCTTTAATCTTAAAGGGATAGGATAGGGGTTACCCCCTATCCCTTTAAGCAGAAACTCTACTTTGTATCAAAGAAAAATTATTTTCAACAAGTTTAATGATTCGATTATGATATTGAGTCATTTTATTGCATACGCCACGACACTGAACAACCTTCATTTGTGAGATTGATACCTCTACAGTCTCAATACGTTTACCATTTATCGTTGCGGAGAAGATAAGAGAATCTTCTTTGGTGTAATAATGTCCAACACAATGATGCATCACCTTTCCTTCTAAAATCATATCCTTAACACTTCCGATGAGCTTTATATGAATAAGTCCATCTCTAAATGCCAAGCCTAAAAATTTACTTTTACTTTCTTTATAGCGAAGTTCTTTTAACAGGAAATCGGGTGAGTCAATTTCCTCTTCTACTTCCTTCTTTATCTTCTTTTGAACTGCCTTATCATGCGCCTTTTTCAAGTCCATTGGACAAACATATTTCGCATTACGAATATCCTTGCCTAAATATTTCAACATATCAATATAATCACACCAAATGTTGGCATCTTTAACAAGATAATGATTCCTGAAGCAGATTTTGATAGCTGGCCAATAATCATCAATATTACAACGACCTATCAAGAATTTATGCAACAAACTTTTTTGATTCATCTTTAATAAAGTTTCTATCTTACTATTACGTAATAACCCTACAATAAGGTTAAATGAAAAATGACGATATAAACTCCTTTTTAGTCCTCTTCTTCTTAGTTCCGGTATGATTGACATATAGGGGCATACCGTACCTGAATATATCCTGTCATAAATCGCATTCCTTTGGCGCAAGATTAATGCAGTACGAAATAACCAAAGGTCAAAGTACATGGTATTAAATGTCTGTCGTAACCTTGCGAAATTCACATACGTACCGTCTGCTGCAATCCATCTCTGCATGACTTCAGCCCAATCATAGACTGCTGGACTACCTACTTTCATTGTGCATCTGACAACAACGCTTCTCATAACCTGATAACCTTCACAAGCTGTCATAACCGTAAAATATGCTGTCTCATTATATACTTTTTTTAAACCTTCGTGTACAAGTAATCGGGTTCCACAATGAGGACATTTCACATAATTCTTCTTCGTGTCTGATTGCCATTGATGACCACATTTAGTGCAGGTATATTTCTGTTTATTGTATCGTGCCACATACTGGATACTATTATCTAATCCCCATTGCAATTGTCTATCGGTCAGTGAGGGTAAATTAGCACTTGCGCTAACTACATTCTTTTCGAATTCATTCTGCGGTTTCATATTGACTATCAAATAAAGATGGTTGAACTTGAATTTCCTTTTTCACTGCTGGCTTTTTTCGGCTCTGTAACTTATGGAGTTCTTCTTCCTGATACTGCCGGACAGCTTTCTGACGCGCTTCTTCTTTTTCTTCCTCTGTTAATTCTATTATTTGGTTACACACAATCCTGACATGATTACCAATTTTCGCATCAACTTTCACATCTTTCAAATAATAACGGACTGCTAAGCCGTAAACTTCATCATCTGTTGCACCTACGACATTATTTTGTGCCATCTTTCCCATTTCACTGATTATATATGCACAACATTCTTCAATTTTTTTTCTTTCATCAAAATACTTCACAGCAAATTCTGCATCCAATTCTGCCAACTGCTCTAAATAGGATTTGATTACCACTTGAAAATTTTTCGTTTCCATACATCTATACATTAACAAGTTAAACATCAGCCGCAGGTGAATTATTCTAACTCCAGATTCAGGAGCCTTTTTCAATTCTTTTTTCTCCCTATACGACTTTTTTTTTAATCATTCTCTCCCCGAGTTCTTTCGCCTTTTTCGATGCAATAATTGTGCGACTGACCGTAGATGTATGCAAGGGTACCGGGATGAAAAATACCGCACAGCTATGCTGCTCAGGATATTTTTCATAACGGCACAAAGTGCCTTGCAGACTTCTACAAGGCGCACTACATTCGCATCGTGAAAAAGGGAAATTCGGGGAGAGATACACTACGAAAAAGGAGTATAGGAAAAGAGAAAAAAACGAAATATATTTGCACAAAAAAAAATGAAAGACCAGATTAAACTATTGAGAGAGTGTGTAAGGAATGAAATTCCAGCTATTGTGTTCCAGGGCGACGATAGCTGCACCGTTGAAGTTCTTGAAGCGGCCCATGATATATATAAACGACATGGTGCTACACAAGAATTCCTTTATGACTTTCAGCTTTTAATTGAAGATGTCAAAGCGTATCAGACAGAAAATCCGGTAAACGTGAGATTAGCAGATTTGTCCCAAAGTGAAACAGAGCTTGTACGTGAAGAAATGAAAAAGAAGGGCTTAAACGTATGAACAAAATAAAGCTGATTATGTACTCAGCTGACCTGAGCAGCAAACTGCCATTGCCGTTTGCTGACCAGGGCGTGAAGGCTGGTTTCCCATCGCCGGCTCAGGATTACATGACTGACAGTATAGACCTGAACCGGGAACTGATACGCCATCCGGCCACCACCTTCTATGCCCGTGCTGACGGAGATTCCATGAAGGACTGCGGCATTGACGATGGCGACCTGCTTGTCATAGACAAGGCCTTGGAACCTCAGGACGGTGACATCGTTGTGGCTTTCATCGACGGAGAGTTCACGCTGAAGACAGTGCGCTTTGACGATAATGAGAAATGTATCTGGCTCGTTCCGGCCAACGAGGAATACACTCCGATTAAGATTACAGAGGAGAACAACTTCCTGATATGGGGCGTTCTTACCTACAACATCAAAAGACAGCTTAGAAAAGGAAGATGATAGCCCTTGTCGATTGCAATAACTTCTACTGTTCATGCGAGCGCGTGTTCAATCCACTGCTTCGTGACAAACCTGTCGTTGTTCTGAGTAACAATGACGGTTGTGTCGTGGCCAGAAGCAACGAAGTTAAGGCAATGGGCATCAAGATGGGTACACCTCTCTACCAGATTCGTGAAGTCTTGGAGGCAAACAACGTGGCAGTCTTCAGTTCCAACTACAATCTGTATGGTGATATGAGCCGCCGGGTAATGATGCTGCTGTCCGAGTTCACGCCAGAACTTACCCAATACTCGATTGATGAAGCTTTCCTGGATCTCTCCGGCTTTGGAGAAGGGGAGAAACTGGTTTCCTACGGCCGGAAGATTGTAAAGACCATCGGAAAGGGTACTGGCATCCCGGTTACCATGGGCATTGCTCCTACTAAGACTCTGGCGAAGGTGGCAAGCCGTTACGGAAAGAAGTACAAGGGATATCAGGGTGTATGCATGATTGATTCTGAGGAAAAGCGCATCAAGGCGTTGCAAGGCTTCGAAATTGGCGATGTCTGGGGTATCGGTCATCGGAGCTTGGATAAGCTGCGCTATTACGGTATAAATACCGCCTGGGATTTCACTCAGAAAAACGAAAGCTTTGTGCAAAAATTATTGTCTGTGACTGGCGTTCGCACCTGGAAGGAACTTCGTGGTGAGAACTGTATTAATATCGAGGAACTTCCACAGAAGAAGAGTATCTGTACCAGCCGCAGTTTCCCTGACTCCGGCTTGTCCGAACTATCCAGCCTGGAGGAAGCTGTCGCCAACTTCACATCAGAATGTGTGCGCAAGCTCCGCATGCAGCACAGCTGCTGTACGGAGATAACAGTATTCGCCTATACAAGCCGTTTCCGTCTGGATCTACCGCAACACTGTATCAACCGCACCATCCACCTGCAGGTACCAACCAACGACCTTCAGGAACTTGTGAGCACCGCAGTCCGGGCACTCCGAAGAGATTTTTGCAAAGAGAGCGGTTACCAGTACAAGAAAGCCGGTGTCATTGTCTGGAATATCGTTCCTGATTCTGCCATCCAAACCAACCTCTTTGATACTATAGACCGTGATAAGCAATCACGGCTGGCCGCTGCCATAGATGCGATTAATCGCAAGAACGGTCATAATACCATTAAGGTAGCCGTACAGGGAACAAAAAATAAATCTTGGCACCTCAAATGTGAGCATATTAGTAAGCAATATACCACCAATCTGTCTGATGTTATAGAGGTTACAACAGATTGATTTCTATATTTCTTTCCGATTTGACAAACTTATAAAAATAATAGAAAAACATATAGAATCCTATAATTTATGTTGTCTTCCTGTCTCAACCTTGCTGGTTGCAATTCCATTTCTTACGAAGCGGGAAAGCAGAGCCGTCAAGTCCTCAGGCGTAGATTCGGGGTAATCTGCCCCTATTTGTTTTTTTATGATAAGAGAAAGAAGATTCAGACTTGCATTGTAATCACGAACTATTATAGCACCACACTTAGCACAATGATAGATGCGGTCGCTCAATCTTAAGTTTTGCTTTATATGACCGCAAACACTGCATGTTTTGCTTGACGGATAGAAACGGTCGGCTTTCAGAACTTTAACCCCGTTCAGCAGCGACTTGTATTCTATCTGTCTGCATAACTCACCGAACGCCACATCTGAAACGGATTGGGCCAGCCTATGGTTGCGCACCATTCCTTTCACGTTCAAATCCTCCAATGCAATATGCGCATAGTGGGTGGTAAGTATTGTAGTGACCTTCTGTGTGAAATCACGTCGCATATTTGCCACTTTTCTTTGTGCATTGGAAAGTCTGACAGACAGTTTCCTGTAGTTGTTCGACTTTTTCTTGCCTTCCAAACGTTCCTGCTTGTTTCTCGCGTGTACACGTTTGTCAAGCTGTCTGCTTATTTTCTTTATTTTTCTCAGGTTCTTTTTCAGCGGCTTCGGATTCTCTACGGCAACTCCGCCGGAAAGTATCAATGCTGACTTTATGCCAAGGTCAATCCCTGCCATCCGGACTCCCTTGTCGGTGTCAGCGTTCGGATGGGTACGCTTGTATTCATCCTCCGTCGCTTGGACACTGAAAGATGCAAAATATTTGTTTCCCTGCTGTGATATTACCACTCCGTTTATCTTCCCGATAAACCGCAGCCGTTCAGTCATCTTCACCCAGCCAAGATTGGGGACTTTAAGATACTGATGCTTCTGTTTTCCGTTGTGTGGTATCTTTCTGAAAGCCTTTGAATTGCGATTGGTATCAGATAATGAAACCTGGTCACCGCCAATATAGAAACTGCCTTCGTTATCCTTCTTTCTCTTAAATTGCGGATAGGAAACGATACCTTTCTTCAAATCTTCGAAGAACTTCTTGAAAGCCTTTCCAAGATTAATAAACGGCTGCTGCGTAGCATATTTTGTGACTTCAACGACAAACGGGAACTCTTCTTTCTTGATAGCATTGAACGCTTTCTTCAACCCATAAGCATCTACTTTATCACCTTCCTTATAACGGCGTTGCCATTCGGCAAGCCCCCAATTATAAGCAAGACGGGCGCAACCGAATGCCTTGCGGAAGTAGCTCTTCTGCTTGTTGTTCGGTACGAGTTCTATCTTATGGGATATGGTTATCATTCTTTACTATTCAAATTTTCGGCTACTGCCTTGTTTACATCTTCTAATAATTTCTTGTTTTTGTTACTTCTACTTCCATACAGACGGGTAGAAAATACGGTGATGATTTCCAGAACGTCCTTTGCAAGTTCTTCTTCAAACCTTACGTTTTCCTCTCCTTTATTGATAATTATTACCTCCACCTCCTTGGCCTCACAAATAGCGAACACAAGTTCTGCGCCAAAGCGAAGGAGTCTATCTTTATGCGTTAATACCAATCTTCTCACTTGCCCTTCAAGGATGAGATTCAGAAGTTTTGTCAATCCTTTCTTGTAGTAATTCATGCCACTCCCAAGGTCTTGTATTACTTCATATTCAAATCCTTTCTTGGCGCAGTAGGATTCAAGGACAGCAACTTGGCGTATAAGATCTTCCTTTTGGTCGTGAGATGAAACACGGGCATAAGCAATGGTTTTTAATCCGTCTTGAACCATGTGAAGGTCGTCCTTGATGTTTTTCAAAGACTCTAATCTATAACGTCTGTTCCCTCCACGGGTCAGTTCATCAGGTTTGAGCAATCCTTTTTTGTCCCAATTGCGAAGCGTGGTTGTGGTTACTCCCAAAACCTTTGCGGCCTCTCCGATTGTCATTAACTTCTTCATGTATGCAAAGGTAAGAAAAAGATCATACTTATAAAATATACTTCTATCTTTTTATATGATTTTATAATTATAAGCTAACAGCAGTTAACCCTATTTGTTTTCCATGATTTATAACATGTTTTAGCATTCATAAAAAGCGTGCAAATACTTTGCAAAGATAATTCTTTGCATTATCTTTGCAATATCAAATAACTCGATTGCTAATTAAAACGTAAAGATTATGAATATTGAATTATTAAGCCAGATTACAAAGTTTTTTGTTAACCTGTATAGTGATGAACTTGAAACTATGACCTCAGATTGTATATATGAATGGTAGTACTATAACTGGTCGAACTGGGTAGAGGAAACTAATGAAGATATTTACAATGAAGTATAGAAAGCTGTTTGGGCTGAGATAAGAAAAATCTACAACTAATAAAATTATGAAAAAAGGAGAATACGATTTTAATAATAGGTGGAGAAGGGAAATCACAAAGAAATTAGAAATCAATCAAGCTATTTGTGAAACACGTGATTTAGAAAATATTGTCAGCTACCTGGATGATAAATACTTATCAATCGAATTTATTCAGGAATATCAAAATGGGAATATATATGGCGTTTATTACGACGAGGACGAAGATCTTGTGTATGAAACAAAAGATGGTGAAGTTTATATGCTTTGTGATGAATGTGTTAAGTTTTCTGAGGACAGGCAAGTACTGTTTGACGTTTCGAACTCTGAATGCATAAAAAATCCCGAAAACCATGCTTATCTGATTAATGATAACGGTATATTGGAAAAACTGATATTAAATGGAGATACCGCAGATAATGATAGCGGAGTATTCTATTATCAAGGAGAAAAAGGAGCTTTGGTCACTTGGGCTGATAATGACGGAGCAGAAGATATTTCCAGGTCTGGATTCTATCTTACAGATTCTTTCGATGAGTTCAAGGAAGAGTTTTTAACCGAGTAATAAAAAACCTATAATCATAATTTCCTACCGCTGTGAAGCGGAAGTTTAAAGTTAGACAAGTCTGGCAGGGAATAATGCTCTGCCGGACTACAATGGTGAGCTAATAAGACGTGAGGCACACGGGAAAAACTGGAGAGAAATATGTACACATCGACCATGACAGCGGATGAACTTGTAGACGAGTTCACCGCTGATTTACCCCAGGTTATATCGGTCAGTGATGCTAAGCAGGTCAAGGCTGATAAGATTATCAAGAAATCAAAGATGTTTCCGGTTTATCTTCATGCATATGTGAAGACGAAACGTAAGAATGACTGGATGATATTACTCGAGGCTAAGAGCAACAAGTATCTGGGTGATGATTGCCTAATTACTCTTGTATCACATTTCGATGTGGGTGCCGGCCGATACGCTATGTTCTGGACTTCGTACCAAGGCAAACCAATACATATCATGTTTACCCCTCATTTTTTCTCAAGGTTTGCCGAAAGAATGGGTGTTAACCTTACCGGAGTTGAATTGATACATAGATATTTTAAGAAAAATCACAGCTATGGTTTTAATTACACTTCTGATTTCTTTGGCAATATGCAGAAAATAAACGTGTATGGCTCGACAACAGAAGGCGTAGCAATGGGAGTGCAATTGAACACTAAACATAACATCATCCTGTTCCGGACCTTTATCACGTACGATATGTGTAAGGGGCAGCAGATAGAGGATTTCGCCAGGGCGAATGAAATGAGAAAAGAAATACATGAAGAATTGACAACTGTAAATTTTTAAATATATGGCAACAAGAACAGTGAACCTCAGATTACCAGAGGACTTGGTGGAATACCTAAAAAGGAATAATGACAGTATTAATCAGGCTGTGATTTCAGAGATTAATACCTTGAAACGTATTCGTACTGTGGCATTAGGTGAGTTAAAGGGGATATTTACCCCCCAGGAATGGATATTCTTTGCAGACGTTTTTAATAGCGTCCGTGTGGAAGATGTCTTTCGGACAAACGTAGGTGTTCTAATTGCAACTTGTGAAGATGCAGAACGCTTTGAAAATACCGCTACAAATCATGGGGTAGATATGCCTATACTCATAGATAAGATTCGTTCCCTACACGGTGCTAATATAGAAGCTCTGATTAGCAGAGTGGAAGAATATTGGAGTCATCACAACATAGTAAAAATAGAGGACTGGGCGAAATTTTGAGCAAAGGTTAATTAAAATAAATCCTATAATTTTATTGGTATATATACCAACTTTTTCAGATAAAATCATTATATTTGTATACAGAAAACAACCATTAACCGTGGGGGCAACACGTTAAATTCTGCAACATCGTTATGTGTAAATATAGAATTATAGGAAAGACCAACGGCTGGATAGCTCAGAGAGACAGCAAATTCAATGGCAGATGCGAAATCACAATAGCAGACCAGCTGAATTTGAAAGAAGCATACAAGAAATTACTTGATATGTATAATGAAGATAACTGTAATTATCCGTCTGCCCCTAATTGGGGGGTTGCCGTCCATCAAAACAGAGGTGCTTGTGCTACATTCACTGATGGAACAAGAAGTTATAAATGTGATAGCAGAACTTATGAAATAGTAGAGTTGCCCGATAGGATTGCGGATTTGCTAAAAGAAGAAGTTGGGCTGTGTGCGGACATAGAGGTTTATGGGTATAAAGGAGTAAACCACAGCATCCATACGGACTGCATTGTTTCATTGGATGATGAAATGAATTTTAATGAGTTGTATTGTGCCGGTATTAATGAGTTTGACTTTGAGGTAATGGACGAGGATGGTTATAACAATACCGTTTTGGCCAACTCATGTATAAGTGCAGATTTTGAAGAACTGTACGGAGACAAGAATGCTAAAGTGCTTGTCGTTGTTTTGAATAACTACAAGCTGTAATGTGATGTCCGGAAGAGCCTATATCTCTTCCGGGCTACGAATGTTTAACTATATAACGTGAGGCACACGGAAAAAACTGTATATTATTATGAACTTCAATCAAGAACAAAATAATTTCATCAAATCTCTAAAAGAAAAAGTTGAAAAAATAGGAAAAGGGTATAGCATGTCTATGGATCCGCATGGTTATATACACATTAATGGTGCTAACCATCTGAGTATTAAGTTAGGGAATAATACAGTAGAATATCAGGCTGTTGGAGGAAGTTGTTTCTGTTATACGAACCGTGAAACCTTTAAAGAATGTTTATTAGATCTTGAAAATAAACTCTTAACTGTTGAGGAAATAAATAAGATATATAGGAGAATTTTTAATTGTATTCAGGAATAATATAGAATGACGAAACTAAGAATTAATATCGGACAACAGATAGCCATGCTAAGAAAAAAGCATGGCTTAACTATACGAGAGTTATCAGAACTATCAGGAATAAATAGTTCCAATATTTCTAAGATTGAAAATGGGAAGTATAATGTCAGTATAGATATAATTGAAAGAATATGCAAATCACTTGGAGCAAGCGTAAAGATTGATATTATGCATACACTTGAAGAATTAAGGGATTTTATAAACTCTAATGAAGATTGGGAATTAACTACCAATAAGATAATCGAACTGAACGGATGGACAGATGAGACCGGAGACAATTACGGAATCTGTAACGATGGTAACCGTAGATTATATTTAACAGTCAGCAATGGAGTTTTGGTTGCTGACATAAAAGATATGCAACATGAGTAAAAGAGAATTTCCATTATTTATTTTCGATTTATCCAGAGACCACAAACTGGGTGAGTGTGATTTTGTTGCTTGTACAGATGTAGATAATGCATTCGTGGCTAAAATTGACTATGTCACTGGAATTGATAATGTGATTACGGATAACCTTAGAATAAACAGAAGTAACGGAGAGGTTAAACTCAGAATAGAGATAAAGAGAATAACCGGGAAGAATCCAGATAATGCAGCGATAAGAACCCTTATGAAGAAAGCAGAAGATCTTTACTGTGAGCGCTCAATTAGTCGAATTAATATAGATAATCCATCTAAGGCTGATATGCTAAGTTTTCTCGAAATATTATTAAATGGAAATAAACACAATGTTGCTCAAGCTGGAGTAAATTCTGAGGAAAGAAAAATAACACTGACAAGTATATCCATGCTTGAAGCAATAAAAAGGAAAATTGAAGAAATTCACGAATAATTAAAGACAGAGGATACCCTCTGTCTTTTTTAGAACTATGAAAAATATAGTCTAAAAAACGACCGTTTTTCAGACTATAAAACCGAAGGCTTGTCACTTCACAAAAAAACGCTTATTTTTGTCTGAAAACTCGTCTGTAAAACAAAGTTCAATAAACCCATTATAAAATATCTTTTCAGACATGAAAATTGGATACGCACGTGTAAGCACGCTGGAGCAGAATCTTGAAAGACAAATTGACCAGTTAGAAAAAGAAGGATGCGAAAGGATTTATTCCGAAAAAATATCAGGAACCAAAAACAACCGTCCAGAACTTCATCGGATGCTTGATGCTCTTCGACCAGGTGACACCGTAATTGTTTCCGAACTGACAAGGCTTAGCCGAAGTCAGAAATTCTTAATTGAATTAGTTGATAGATTTTCTCAGACTGGGGTAAATATAAAATCTCTGAAAGAAATATGGCTCGACACAACAACGCCACACGGACGACTCATTTTTTCTGTTTTCGCCGGATTGAGCCAGTTCGAACGAGACTCAACTCAACTTCGAACATTAGAAGGTTTAGCAGCTGCACGGGCAAGAGGAAGAAAAGGAGGCCGACCCACTGTCGACCATAAGAAAATTGAACTGGCTTTAAAATTATACGATTCAAAAGCCTGTACAGTATCAGAGATTATCAAAACAACTGGTATCAGCAAAGCTACGTTATACACATATCTGAAACAACGAAACAATAAATTCATCGCCATTAATCAACCTTGAAAGTTGGCCAGTTCAATCGGGAATAGCTTACATAGGCCCTCCACATTTCTTAAAAGCTCCCGCAGGTAATTCCCACTGTTGCGAATAGGGAATAAAAATATCACTATTGTATTGGTAGCTTGTAGCTAATCGCGCCAGTTCTGGAGTAATATCATGGTACGGCACACCTTTCTTTATGAGCGTAGATAAATCTGTATCACGTTTCAGTGTGTACCCAAACTCCTTTTCGAATTGAACGAGTTGTGAAAAGTTCTGATGACTGATACATGCTGCGCTGGCAAACTGATTCGCATTACCAAATATGCAGAACTTACATGAGCAACGCCCGAAGCCCATAAAGTAACACGGGTGAGGTCTTACTCTGTATTTTTCCAATAAATCCCATATTCTTCTCTCTGTCCAATCTCGTATGGGTCTATATCTATCTACGTACCTCATGATCTTTTTGCCATTCCGCAAATCTGATTTGTCAGGTTCTAAAATGGCATAACCGGCACGCTGCTTACTTTCCTCACCTCTTTCCCCAGATAAAACCAATGTTCGGATACCGTTAAAACGCTCCTGGTTCCTGATGGCAGCCGCACATACATCAATCTTCAGATAACTGCTGCACCAACGGACATTGAGATTAGGAGAAGGTTGCGGAAATTTTAATCGTGTTGAGCACTTACCTTTTTCACCTCCTACACTATGAATAGTATTATCTGGACACTCATAGAATATCTTTGCTGTTCGTTCATTACATCTGAGCATCTCACGCTTAAATCCACCATCTTTCCACTGAAAGAAAACTGATACACCAAAAGCTTCAGCTAATTTTTTACAGTAATCAGGTGTAACCTCCCAGTCAAAAAAGTTTTCACCTCTTCCGTCTATTTCCTGGTGCCATAATTCTATTTTGCTTTTGTCTACTCCATTATCAATTAAGAACAGGAGTAGAGCCGTACTGTCCTTTCCACCGGAAAAAGACACAATGTATTTGTCATAATTAAAAAGGTCAAAATCCATCTTTCTATAATTCTTGTTTAATTTTTAAGAGATATGTATTTCTTACATAACATGAAAGAACATACAAACCATATAACACAAATAAATAGAGTTAATGTATTCAAGAAACTTGAACACATTAATATAGTAAGTGAAGTAAACAATTGCATAATAAGTAGTGCCTGAAAATTGGAAATCTCTTGTTCACATAAAAATGAAAAAAGTATATTACGTTTTTTCATCCAGGACAAAAGACCTTCATGTTTTCTTACTTTAACTGAAATATTAGATATTGCTTCCATATTCTAAAATTTAAATTATACATATTATGTGTTTTCTCACAGTGTAAAAGTACATCTATTTTCTTTACTATACAAGATAAAAGTAAATTTTATTTGTGTACTTAACAAAGTTTAGTAAACTCATATTGTTTACTTCTCATGCAATAGTATGATTCATGATTAAGTATAATTCGAAACAAAGAAGAAACACGCATCTATATTTCTATATGTTTGTATATTTATATTTCTGCGCATCTATATTTATAGGCATATATATTTATAAATCGAGTAGGAGGAACGGGATTAATTCCCGTTCCGACCTCTCACACCACCGTACGTGCCGTTCGGCATACGGCGGTTCCCTAATTAACCTTTAAACACAGGATGATAGTACATCTTAAAAGTAGGGTAACCAGCTCGAAGCAAACGCTCATCCGACAAAGCCGCTTGTACAGTGGGATGACTTGCCATTCGCCAGTATTTCTTACGACAAAAGGCAGCCATTCGCACACGGCTCTCATCGGGAATAAGCTTCTTCAGATTCCTCCTCGCAAAGGACACCCTTGCATTGGGCTAACGATTCCCACTATCAGGGCTCGTTCGGGACTTACACCCTATAGCGCACGCCCATGCTGGGCGTACTAAAAAACCCCGGTGCATCACTGCAACGGGGAAAATGTTAGATGTATGTATATTTCAAAAATAGTAACAATACAGTTTTAGCATTTCAATGCCTTATCCTTTAAAAGGGATAAAATATTCTGTCCTCTTTTTATTCTTTCTTTTGAGACAATATAAATATCTGATTTAAGACTATTCCCTGCCTTTTCCATTAATAAAAAGGTATCAGCAACAGCAATAGCAGTTTCTAAAGTATCTATTTCGTCAGTTGTAATATAGGCTCTTTTAGTTCTAGAGAGCCTGTTTCGCAGATAAATGGACAAATTAAATAAACCACTGCTTAATAGCATGACAAACAATAAATATAATGTATTGTTCAAATCATGATCTAAAGAAAAAGTTTTGAAGAATAAAAAAGTAGATATTATAAAAACCGTCAATATTATTATCATACCCACTATATACATATAAACACCAAACGAGGTTTCACGCTCATCAGCAGATTTAATATTGATTTTCCGTCTTAAATTTTCTATATCATAAGCTGTTATTTCAACACACGAGTCACCGACAGCATACTTTTTCTTGACTAAAGACTCTTCTATCTGTTTTTTTATATCGTCATTAAGAACTCTCAATTCTTTTTCACCTCCAGGAGTGTAGATAACTTTCAAATCATTCATAAGTAAAAATATTACTGAAATAAATAGTTGTATAAAAGATACACAGATACTAAACTTCCTCCCATAATGGTTATCACTACATATTTTATCTTCCCGAAAGACATAAACAGAAGAAATATAACGAAATATCCTATTGCAATCGTTAAGGACTGGCTTAAAGATAAATAGTCAAACCAATATGGCAGGAACATAGAATAAGCTACCGATAAGAAAAATAAGGACAATAATGGGAAAATACTATATTCCTTTATGTTTTTTGCTGAGAATAAATAAACTACAAAATGATATAATAAAGCAGGAATAATAGGTAACATCCATTCATCTTTTGCTTCCGGAGAAGAACATATTATATTCTTTAAGTTGAATATTCCCCAAAACATGCAGTAATATAACCACATAAGGATTAAACTTATATAAGGATTCTCTAAGAAACTATTTTTCAGTCCTTTTATCATTTGGGCAATCATAAAAACTAAAATAAAAATATATTGTTGCGATTTCAATAATAATACTTGATACAATTTTATCAACTTTAGCAAAAGTAGCAATATCAAAAGAATTATTTAAAAATGCACACGCTAAAAAACATAAAAAAGCATATGTACCGACACCAATTAATATATCAAATAAACATTTCATATTCTTATTTAAACCAGCATTAACTACGCCTACATTCGATAAGCTGACAGCAATAATAATTAGCTTCGGGAACCTTGAATATAAAAGAATATTCCAATCTCCTAAAATCCATGCGGACAAGAGATACAATACCATATAGGGAAAAGTAATAGCAAACACTTTTGTCAAAAGTGCATCAACTTTAAATTTTGATTTCATGACTCTTATTTTATTTAGGCAGGGCTTTCACCCCGCCGATTATACTCAATCATTCGCTACTATAAAATGCGTAAAGTAACAACCTTCACAAGCAGTAATATATCCCTTCTTGACAAGTTGGCCAAGATAACCTTTCATCTGTCCGAGTGTAATACCAAGTGACTCGTAATCCGTTTCATCATAACAAAATCCACCGTCTTCTCCATAAGTTTCAGCATTGGCAACACAAAGATTATAGACCTCCTTTTCAATCTCAGTCAACTTCTGATTACTGATAACTGTTTCCATATTCTAAAATTTAAATTATACATATTATGTGTTTTCTCACAGTGTAAAAGTACATCTATTTTCTTTACTATACAAGATAAAAGTAAATTTTTATTGTGTACTTAACAAAGTTTAGTAAACTTATTTTATTTACCTAGCAAGGAAAGAATATATTTGCAAAAAACTAAGAACAATGGAAAAAGAATTACCTAAATTAAGAATAAAAGAAATACTGAAAGAAAAAGGCATATCGCAGATAGAACTTGCGGAAAAAATGGGTAAAAGCAAACAATACATTAGCAATATTTTAACTGGCGGCAAAGGCATGTCCATAGCTACACTGGTAGAGATTGCTAAAATTTTGGATGTTGAATTTCGCGATTTGTTTGCCATTACCGGGAATCATACGGAGATTAATGGCTATATTAAAGTTCAAAATGATATTTACGAAATTCGAAGTTACGAAGACCTTGAGAAAATCCTAAAACTGAGAAACTATGACCAAAGCTAATTACATTGATTGGGAAAACCTGAGGAATATCCCTTTCTTCCTTTGCCAGGTGGTCGAGGACGAACAAAATCAGGAAATAGTTCTGTACTATTTAGGTGAGCGTGTATTCCATGATTACGACCATGTAGGACACTATATGCGCTCTGCTATTGTGTTGTTCCGGCAGATACGAAACCGCACAGCCGACTGGGTTAACTTGCGTAACCTTTGGACTCTCCGGAACTGCATTCGGGAGAACTACAACCACGGTATAGGAGTGGATGCACTTATCTATGGAGAAAATTATGATGGAGAGAACCTCGAAACACTTACACCACTTACCAAACAACGTTTTGAACTTATAATCAAACGAATTAAAGAAAAGGACGAATACGCCACAATTTGATAAAAACAAGAGTATGGCAGTAGATATGACAAATGAGACAATCGCCCAATATCGAGAGCGTATTGAGAAAATGAGCATAAAAGAAATTCAAAAAGAAATTGAATTTCTGGAAAGCCCCGGTTACAATTGTGAAGGACTGGTATGTGCAGACGGAGTAATTACTCCCCGGACAAGAATGCTTCGTAAGGTTCTTTGGGAAAAGAGGATGAACCAAAAGAGCCAGACTGCTCTGCAATGGGCAAAAGAAGGATATGTTGTAAATCCGGATGCAACAGGAAGAAAATGGAAAAACAATCCTCATAGTTCCAAGGCTATAATATATTATGTATCAGATGAGGTACATGAGGATAAAGAAGCTGCAAAAGACTTTCTTAAATCGGGGAAGAAGGAAAATCATAAACCTCATAAATAAAATAATATGGGAAAATTCGAAAATGGTATTTGGGTAGCTGTTCAGTTTCTTGTTTGTTCTCACAATGAAACAGAACTGGCAAAACAACTTGTGGAAGAATCTGGATTAACAATGAAGGATTGTCTGAAAGCTCAAAAAGAATCCGGATTTGAAGATGTTACCATGATGGAGTTCATTAATTCTATTTTCCCGGTCGATAGCGACAAGCACTGTAGCCAGTGCAAGCACTATGAAGTCTGTGCGAATTGTACTATGTACTGTCGTGTGCTACAGAAGCGAATCACAGCGAGAAAGAAGCCTTGTAAACATTACATCGAAAATAATTGAATTTATTATGAAGAAAGAAATTATTGAATGTGCTGCTGTAAACTATGATTCAAGAGCCATAGCATTTAGAGCTTATGTAGCTGGAGCTGAATGGCGCATTAATGTTATTTGGAATGATGCGAGTGAAGAGCCAGAGGATAATAAAATGATATTAGCATTAGATAATAACGACTTTCCTATTATTGTACTTGCTGTCAGTGGTAAATGGGAAGAAACGGTATCTTCGCTTAAAATCAAGATTTGGGCATACATTGAAGATTTAATACCAAGTAAGGAGAAATAATCATGCAAATATCAATAACAGAGGATGAAATTAAAGCAATAGACTTCGGTCTGGAGCAAATAAGAGAAGCCTTAGAGGGTTCTTCTGATGATGATTACAAAAAGTGTGCAGATGAAGCAATTAATAAGCTGGAGAGCATTTCAAGGAAATACCATTTAGCGAGAGAAAAAGCTAATGAACTTAATGAAGCCAAAAGATATATACGTTCAAGAAACGGATATATGCCACCTGCAAAGCTGGATAAAATGGCAAGATTGTTAGTGAAAAAAACAAAAGAGCATGAAAACGGAATTAAATAATATGGAACGTATTCTTTATAAATACATTGATATTGATGGCGGTAAAAGTATGATTGAGAATCAAGACCTTCAATTTAGTAATGCTTGTATTTTGAACGATCCTTTTGATTGCCATCCTAAACTTATTGATTTTTCAAATGATCCTATACCGAAATTATTCAAGGATATACCAGACTTCTTTGATATAGGAATAGAAGAAACAAACGCAGAAAACTTGCGTAATAATGCATATTTGTGCAGTCTGTCTAAGGTTAAAGATTCTTTGCTGATGTGGGCGCATTATTGTTATAATCATAAAGGTATTTGTATAGGTCTTAATATAGATAAGGTTTTAGAATCTGTACCTCCATTGTTTTGTTCTTCTTATATTGAACCTCTTATTATAAAAGTTAAATATCAGGATATAATAAAACGACCAGATGCTTATAAAAGTAGAATTGATATTTACTCATATCAATTAGGGACAAAAGCAAAAGATTGGGAATATGAACAGGAAGTAAGATTGGTTGCAATACAGCCAAATTTTATGTACTTTAAAAAAACAAAAGAACAGATTAAATCAAAGCAGAAAAAATTTAACCGTAGTGATGAACATTATTATTTACCGCTAAAGAAAGATTGTTTTGAATCTATCTATTTCGGTATAAATATAGATAAAAACAAAAAAGAGGAAATTATACGATATGTTAAGGAGAATCTGAATTCTCATATTAAGCTATACCAGATGGCAATAGATGAAAATGCTTTAAGATTAAAGCCTGTAGAATTGTGAGATTATATACAAAGTTTATGATAAAAGAAATACAGAAGAAAAACGACTCTAAAACATTGATTAAATTCCCTGTTTTAGAGGGAGATAGTCAGATATATTTAGGTCAGACTATCGTAACACTTGTTCGGATGGGGATAGAAAATAATAATACTTATTCTGATGAAATACAACACAGGTTCAAAGTGGAACTGATGGCAAGTGTACTGTCAGAACTTGATGTCACCCTGGATGATCTGAAAAAAGAATATGAGATAAGAATTAAAAAATAAATTAGAGTAATGTATGCTTAAGCACCTGCCGGATTGGGCAGGTACAAGCATCGTCGGTCATATTTTCACCTTCTCTTAATCGTTATCTTTCCTATTTGTTTTTCAGGGTGTGTATCAAAATTCCACCTGACTTCACCATCAGGCAAAGTAGTATGTATATCGCCACCCATTACTAAACCACATTCCTTCAATATGAGTTCTTTTGCTTCTTCTCTATTGAAGGCTTCCACTTCAAATACTCCAGAAAACACAAACTTTGTCTTAACGTAATATCGTGCCATATCTATATCAATTAAATTTGCTTTTAAGGTTTATATATAACTTCATTACTTTCAATTATTTTATCACTGTATAATCGACTTTTCAATGTCGAAATTTTCTGTTATATTGGTTCTGATGTTTTCATATCCTTTTATTTTGTTCATGATGCGGATTCAAGAGCTGAGAGAGTTGAGAGGCATAGTAATCAAATTATTTTACCACACTTTGGCATTACTTCATTTTACTTTTTTGTTTCATATCCCAGACACTTCCATCTGGATGGGTCAAAAACATGCTTTTTCTCCCGCATTTTGAGTTTTAATCATTCAACATTAGAATTATATTCGGAAAAAATAATCGTTCAATATAGCTAAAAAAAACGTGTTATATTGATTTCGCATATTTTTCGAACCGGCTCTGCAAAATCAACCTGTTTTTCTGTTTTATATTTTTTTCCCTACACGTTTTTTTGTGCTTACAATTTTTCAGCAGTAAATCATTTGTTGTTGCCGGAAGTAAAGGTATTGTTTTATGTCAGAAGCGGTGCATTTGTTGGATGGATAAGCAGCACATTTGTCTCGCGCACGCGCGTATTTAGTAGCTTTCTTTATAGGCTATTTAATAACAGGGCTTGTAATGAATTGATTTTCAAATGTTTATTTTTTATTTTACCACACTTTGGCAACATTTTACCACACTTTGGCAACATTTTACCACACTTTGGCAAATCGAATTTTTATTTTACCACACTTTGGCAACTATTTTACCACACTTTGGCAAGTAACATAAAGTCTTCTCAATTTAATATTTAGAAACTATTTAAAACATTCATTACTTTCGATTTGAAACATAGAAGAAATAAAATAGTTTTTTCTCACAAATCATTTAGTATAAAGAATAACTGAAATACAAGATATTAGCTATTTTACTACACTTTGGCAAAAAGGATGGAAATATATTAGTTTATGCAGCATTGGGAGAAATTAAAAATAGGCAGATGAAGAATTCTCATACCCATAATAAGCATAAAATACATTATTATAAAGAACATTGTTAATTATTATATATAGAAAAGAGAGTTTTTAATGTATGTACATATAAACATACATCTTTTTACTCTGAAACTTTCAGTTAAAATTAAGTATGACGGTTATTTTTAGACATTCCGATAAACATTTTGTCTAATAATGCTTTGTTTTTTGTGGAAAATGCTATTTTTGCCCAAAAAAGAACATGAAAAAGAATTACGAAGAAATATTCACTTCAGAGAAAATAACGGTATTGTCCAACAAGAAGAACGATAGCCGGATAATGAATCTGACGTGCCCTATCTACCAAACTAACTTCTTGACTGATGCCAGGCAAATTCTTAACAAAGGAACGTATCGTGCAATCAAATTCATCGTAAAACAGATTCAGGATGAAAGAATAATGCTTGAATCCTACATCAAGAACAACGAAACACTGAAGATTAATATATCACGTGAAGATATTCTGCGATGGTATCCGGATGAACATGCCCATCGAGAGCTGAAAGCTGCTGCAGAGTGGCTAAACAAGACCGACGTGAATTACGAAACGCCGACAGGATGGGTGATGGCCAAACTTGTCGGAGAGGTAAGTTATGATATTAATACCGGGATGACAATATACATAACTCCTGGTGTTCTCCCATTATATTACGTGGTGAACAAGCATTTTACAATGCTTGACTTTGCCGTAACGATGAGTATTCAGGATAAAGCCACACAATTTTTCTATGACAAATGCTGTAAATGGCGTTCTGCCGGTATTTTTTCATACACACCTCTGGAATTAGCAGAAGCTATTAATGTAAGTCCTGTTACCAACCTCTTAAAAACAAGATATATTTTATCAGCTGATAGGGAAATGAAAAAGTTATTCCAGGAAGGATTGATAGACTTCTATTTCGACACTTATGAACTCCGTTCCGGCAAGGGTCGAGGTGGAAAACTCGACAAGTTCATCTTCAGGATTCAGGATTGTTTGCCAGGGACTGAAAAAGATTATCAGGAGCAAGCCCACATGAGAACATTCATTATAGAGACGATAAAAAGCACAGTTCCTTCTTTGGTTTCAGATGATATATTCAGACAATTAAAAGAGTTGTCAAGAACGGAACTGAAGGACTTATGCAGCGAAATGTCTATTTTCAAAAATGAGCTGCGAGAAAATAAAATCAAGGATGCTCGAGGGATATTGTGGTTCAAGCTAAGAAACAGATACAATATAAACCCCAATGGAGCTGAAAGGCTCAAGAAGAATCCCCAAAATGAATATCCAAAATTTAAAAAAATCAGCGAAGAAATTCATGCAAAATCTCAAGATGATGCCGCTTCAAAAGAAGAACAATACACACAAGCTACACTTCCATTTGAAGACGATAAACCTTCATGGTGGTCGTACTGGAGTGATACAATCAACGATATAATTAGCAATTACAGAGTTGGCGATAGGGAGATAAACGAGGTCGAGAAAAAAACATTGTCGTATATGTTCAATGAGAAAGATAAATTTTCACCTCAATATGACGGAGAGGAACTCCGAATACAAATTGAACCCAATATTTACAAGAACTACGTTGCCCAACCATTTTCGCCATTATATGATGGCCTCCATCAAGCAATAAAAGATAGCACATTCAAGTTCTTCCCGAATCTCAAAAAGCTGTCATATGCCGTTAGTGACTATGGTGGTAAATTAACCATTTTCCCCATCAAAGAACTTTGAACATTTAGGCTGGCCATATAAACATGGTCAGCTTTTTTTGCAGTTATAAAACAAATAAACTTATACTTGTCAACTACTTTTTGACATACTCCCATACCTAAAGTAATGAGATTCGAGCGTCATCGGCAGCAACCTGCATAGCGGGATTTATGCTGTCTCTTCCCGGAGTTGATGTCCCAACTCTTAAAATATTTTTTGCCGCATTAATATCACGGTCATGGTGTGTGCCACATTCCGGACAAGTCCACTTCCTTATGTTGAGCGGCATTTTTTCTGCCCTATACCCACATGAAGAACAAGTTTTCGATGATGCCTCCCATTTGTTTATCTGCACAAACTTTTTCCCGTATTTAGCGCAAAGCCATGAGAGTTTGGAAACAAAGGAAGTGAATGAAAGGTCGTTGATCTTTCTTCCCCAGACTTTCTGCATAGCCTTCATGTTAAGTGTTTCCAGACATATTACATCATACTCAGATACAATACGGATAGCGGTCTTCCACTGAAAATCTTCTCTGATATTAGAAATTTTTCTGTGCAATCTAGCAAGAGATAATTTCGCCTTATTACGTCCATTGCTACCTTTCTTCTTTCTGGAAAGATTCCTGCTTTTTCTTCTTAATTCATCCAGATGATTGAAGAGCGCAAGGGGAGATTCTATTCTGGTTCCATTATCCTGTGTCAGAAAGTGTTTCATCCCAAAATCAAACCCTGCGGTCTTACCCGTCATGGGTTTCCTTGCTGATGATTCCTCGTTTCTGCGAACAGCTATGATTATCCAGTAGTCCCCCGCAGCGTCACGCTTTATACTCAATGTCTGTACCTTTCCGTCGATGGGTCTCGAAAGATGGAACTTAAGTCTGAGTTTTAAAGCATTTACTGTGAGAACATTTCCGTTAAGAGTATATCCTGCCTGTTTGAACGTGACTGAGCGATATTTTCTCCAATTCTTAAATGTTGGAAGATGCTTGGCTGTTCTATTGAAAAAATTCTTATATCCATTATTTATGCGTTCACAAATCTGCTGTACTGACTGTGAGCCGATAGCCTTCCATTGTGAGTATGTTGATTTTCTCAATTTGAGAAGATGGGATTGCAGCCTGTACACTGAAATAGATTTATGATATATGCGATAATAACGCTTATGCAGGGCAATGGCATGGTTATATATCCATGCTGCCGTCCTGAACCATTCCTGCAACCTCCTCTCATGGTTACGGTTCTGCTTATATACCTTGTATTTGTAGGTCAGTGTCTGCATAAATAATTATTATATATATGACACAAATATAATGATTTTCCTTATATTTGCAATATCAGGAACAAAATATATAGAAGAATATGGATGAAAGATGGAAAACGAATCCCGGATGCGTCTATAACGTATCCTATCACATCATATGGTGTACCAAATACAGGAGGAAACTGCTTCTTGGGGAAGTGGAGGAAAGGCTGCGCTCCCTGCTGATTGAAAAGGCGACAGCGAACGGATGGGATATACCGGAGCTGGAGATTATGCCTGACCATGTACACCTGTTCGTCAAGGCTACACCTTCAGACTCAATAGCACATATAACATCACAACTGAAGGGATATACCTCTTTCTCGCTCAGGAATGAGTTTCCTCACCTCAAGCAGAGAGTCCCTACACTGTGGACACGCTCATACTATGTGGAGACCATCGGGCATATATCTGAGAAGACTATCCTCAAATACATCGAAGACCAGAAAAAGAAGTAGATTTAGGGAAAACTTTCATCCCATACCTGAAAGAATGGGCTTTCAGGTAACATTAATTGTAATAATGAACAAAATGTGATAATTTTAGGGGGAAAAAAGGAAATTACAAGAAAATGTTCGTTTTTTGGTTACGATGCGAAGCTAAAAAGAATTGAATAAATACAAAAGGCAATTAATCATATATTTGTTTTATTTAACTTAATATATCTATATACAGACGAAATGGGAACTCCAGTTTTCAAAGATATTTCATTGATGGTGTTCCCATTATTTCTCAAGTCTATTATTGTTTTTAATTTTTTTGTGCTAAGACTAATACCTGGTGGACGGCCTATTCTCTTACCTTTCTGTCTGGCTAACTCAATTCCTTCCCTAGTTCTTTCACTTCGTCCATTTATTTCCATTTCAGCAAAGACTCCAGCCATCATAAAAAGCAATTCCCCAATCATTGTTGATGTATCTATACCTTCTTTAAGGGATATAATAATCATACATTTACCTCTTACAATGTCAAGAACCTCTAACAATTCTCTTGCAGACCGACCAAGTCTGTCAATCTTCCAGACAATTAATATATCACCAGCAGTAGATTGCTTTAATAATCTTCTCAGAACTGGTCTATTTTTTAACTTCCTTCCGCTCTTCTTCTCCATATAGATTTTATCACAACCAGCATGTTTCATTGCCTCAATCTGCATCTCAAGGTTCTGGTCTTTCGTACTTACACGAGCATAACCGATTTTCTTCATAATCGGCAAAGTTAAATCAATTTATTCTTTTCTCAAAAAACGAACATTTTTTGAGAGTCATGAAAAAGAAAAAAAATCTATTATTAGCCCTACTCTACTGCGCTGGAGTCACAGTTTCAGCTCAGTCTTATTCATTGAGAACTAATGTATTGGGTCTTGCAACAACGAATCTCAATGTCGAGGCGTCTATGACCTTATCAAGGAAATGGTCTTTCCATCTTCCGGTACAGTACAACCCCTTTAAATTCTCTAGAAACCGCCAATTTCGAAATTTCTATGTAGCACCAGGTGTCAGATATTGGCTTTTGCAAAGCTATATCGGTGGATTCGTTGGTGTATATGGAACAGCCGGTACCTACAGCGTAGGGAATCTTTTTGGAAGTAAGTACCGATATGAAGGCGAGAGTTATGGCGTATCAATATCAATAGGGAGGGCATACCAACTAAGTAAAAGCTGGAATTTCGAATGGGAAATAGGTGCTGGAGCGCTTTGGATGGATTATGATAAATATTTATGTAAAAGATGCGGTGACTTAGTTTCCCGCAAGCATGAATGGGCTTTCCTTCCTACCCGTGCTGCACTTAACATCGTATATCTATTTTAAGCCATCGGACATGAAGAAACGCACAATCATACCTTTATTGCTTACCGGAATCATCGTATCGTGCGGCACAAAGAAACCTCTCGAAAGAGTCCGGATTTCTAATCCGAACATGGAAAAGAGAGCTAACCGGATAGATACGGCTTCTGTGCCGCAAACAATCAAATGGACAGATGATAAAGGCAAAACCAGAATCATCACCCGCTCCGAACATGACAGCATAAGCGGAGAGGACATCACCACGGTACAGCTCAGTGAAATTACTGTAACGGCTCGTAGTAAACAAATAGCGGAACGTAACGGTAAAATAAATCTTGACTTCCTCGTGACCGTACCCGGCTCGCTAATAAACAACAAGTGGCAGCTACAGCTTACTCCCGTAGCGTATAAGCCAAACGACACCCTTTATCTCGACAAGATTTTTCTGTCCGGAGCGGATTTCGCGAAGATGCAGAAAAAAGGATACCTCCAGTATCAGGCTTTCCTTGCCTCCATCATTCCTGACAGCCTCTATCTGCAGGAAATGTTCAACCAAAAAGGTTACAAGAAGGCAATGGCTGAGCTGGAGAATGAGTATTTCCAAGCATGGAAGAACGAAGTAATCCAAAAGGAACGCTGGATAGACTGGTCAGACAGACTGAATGCCCGTTTCCGGCATTTCAACTTCAAAGTCGACCAGAACCGTGCAGCCATACAGGGATATAATTCGATACTCGAATATTTCCCGGCTTACAGCATGCACCGCCAGCTTGATGCAACCAATGTTCCGAGCAAGTGGAAGATGTTCGTGGACGGAAATCATACCATCCGCACCAAGCAGCTCACTCCCGAAGATTCAGTAGAGATAACCAAACGGTTTACCAACTATAAAAAGATAGCCGAAAACCAGCGCAAAAAGGAAATGAAGGACGAAATGTACGACAAGTATGTCCGCTTCCCGCTACAGGCTGCACGTCTCGATACCATTATCAAGGAAGGGTCCAAATTTGTGTACTATTACAAGCAGGAACTGCCTGTAACAGAACAGCTGAAACGCATAGACCTGACACTTAACGGAGTAATACTTGCCAAGGACGAAAGCATAACACCGCTTCCTCCGTCTGATACCATCAGCTATTTCATCAGCTCAATGGTTCAGTTCCTTGACCGGGAACCGCGGTACAAGAAGAAAATCATTACACGCAAGGATGAAGTGAACGTGACAGCATACATCAACTACCAGACTGCTTCCACCACTTTCGATGAGCGGATAGGGAAAAACAAGGAAGAGCTGGAGCGTGTATTTGAAACTATCAGGAATATCAATTACACTGGAGAGTTCCTTATTGACAGTATCTATATGACAGCCACTTCCTCACCGGAAGGTTCAGCCTCTCTGAATATGCAGTTGTCCAAGGGACGCGCACTGAATCTGAAACAGTACCTGCTTCGTGAATCGGACGACAGGGAAGGAGTTGACAGCCTGTTCCGTCCGCAATGGATAGGAGAGGACTGGGGCAAACTCCGGAAACTCATAGCAGCAGACGACAGCCTCCCCAACCGGGCAGAAATGATAATCATGTGTGAGAATGTCAACAATCCGGACAGAAGGGAAGAAGCACTGCGCACTTATCCGGAAGGATACAAGCGCATGCGAGATAAATACTATCCGCTTCTTCGTGCCGTGGAATTTAAGTTCCATCTGCACCGCCGGGGCATGATTCAGGACACCATCATCATGCCTGTAATAGACTCGACTTATCAGGATGCCATCAGGATGATCGAGAACAGACAGTACAAGAAGGCACTTGTCGTTCTTGACGACCAGTATCCGGATGATTACAACACTGCGATATGTCTGATGTCACTGGGCTACGACCGCCGGGCTTTGGAAATCATGAACAGACAGGCAGATACGTCCAACCGCAACTATGTACTTGCGATACTCTACTACCGCCTGAAAGATGAGACTGAGGCAGTCAAGCATTTTGTCAAAGCCTGTGAACAGGATGAGACAAAGATATGGAGAGGCAAGCTTGACCCTGAGATTAACACACTGATAAAAACCTATAACTTATACAAAGATGAACTTGAATAAAAAAATTCCTGCTGCAATAGCCTTAGCATCATGCCTCCTGCTTCCGTCATGTGACTTCAATGAGGATTTCTGTACCAGATACGGTGAGCTGATAGCCTACTGCGACTGGGAAAACATCACGGAAAAAGCACCGCTTCCTCCGCTGCGCCATGTAATCCCTTTCCAAGGGAATGCATCAATTCAAGAAGCAAAGACATTCACGCAAGACACCTTGCGCTGGCAGCTTCCGAGAGGGGATTACCGCTTTGTCTTCTACACAGGTGATTACCAAGTGAACCGTTTGGATGATTATTATGAGTGCAACCTGTCTGTTCCCACAGACACGGTCAACGGCAAAGCCTATATCACAGCTGTGCAGAAATACTGCTGCTCATCGGCATTCAACGAAAAGCTGGAGTACCAGGAAAGCAGGACACACAAAATCACGCCTTGGAATTTCGTGAGCAAGGTAAACCTAAAGCTGAATGTCACCGGGAACGTGCAGCCGTTATCCCGCATCAGCTACGAGCTGGACGGTCTGAGTACATCGCGCTATCTCGTATCACGGGAGAAGAGCGGTTCTGCCATCCTGCCGGGAGAGTTCAAGAAAGAAGGCAGTACATGGAACAGCAGTTTCTACCTGTTCGGAGTATATCCGGACACGGACAACATACTTACAGTGAAGGTAGAAATGGACAATGACAACGAGATTTTCAACGAAATCCGAACCATAGACCTGTCCCAACACCTCCGTCCCCTGAACGATGACGAAATTACGCTGGAGATAGACTTCGAGGTGGGCAAGGGCATGAAAGTGGAAACGGTAACAATCACCGACTGGATAGATTGTCCTGAAACAGAATTACAGTAGCCAAGTGCTACAATTTATTAATTTAAATCTTTATAAAAAATGAAAAAAGTGATTTTAATGGCAGCACTCGCTGCCGGAGTATTCAGCTCATGCAACAACAATGAGCTGGAAGGTGTACAGAGCAATGAAGCAGGCAAAGCAAGCATCAATGCAGTAATCGAAGGTTCTGAATCCAGAGCAGGATTTGAGTCAAAGACTCAATGGCAAGACAACGACAAGTTGGGTCTGTTCATGTACAAGGCAACAGGATGGGGCGATGCGTATCCGAAATTCTCCAGCCAGAACAACGAGGCTACCAAAAATGCAGGTGGATGGAGCCTTGCAGCAGATATGTATCTGACTGCTGACAAAGCCCATGTCTATGCTTATTATCCCTATTCAGCTACTGCAACAGACGGAACTAAGGTTGCCGTACAAGCAGCAACAACGGATTACATGTGGGGAAAAAGTAATGAAATCTCTGTTGCAAATCCTGTTGCCAACATCGTTATGAAACATGCGCTTTCTCAGTTCGTTTTGCGCTTAAAAGTATCTCCGGATTATAAGAACGAAGGCGTTCTGAGTGCAGCCAGCTTGAAAGCAGGACAGAACAAGTTCGCTACCGAAGGAACGATGAACCTGAATGACAACGGTAAGATTACCTTCACTCCGGCTAAGACCGAACTGTCTTGGCAGCCTAACACAACCATCCCTACAGTAGGCTCTACTCCTGTTGACTTCGCTGCTGCTGTATTCCCGATTTCCTATCAGAAGGATGAAGCATCCATCAACGTGACTATTGACAATGTCAAATATGAATATAAAATCCCGGCAATTGAATGGGTAGCCGGAAAACGCTACATATATTCTGTTAGCTTATCTTCGAATGGAGCACAAATCGGCGGTGAGGACGGAACATCGGTAACTATCGAGCCGTGGACTGATTCTGTAACAGACATCGAACTGTCACCCGTTAAATAATGAACTGACAAACATCATACCCATAGGTTTTAGCCTATGGGTATATATAACTGAAAATATTAACGAAAGCGATTGCAAGGCGCAAGTCCCTTGCTAAAATTTTATGAGATTAAAAACTATTATTCCATCCTTATTATTGACCATTTTCTGCGCTGCCTGCAGCAAGGAACAGGCAAATATTCCGGAAGCGAAAGGGCATATTACCTTTACCGTATCGGGAGAGAGCCGCAACACCCAAGGAGGCACCTTTGAGAAGGGTGATGCCATCGGTGTGTTTGTCAGAAACTCCGGAGCAGACTTTGCGACAAACAGCAAATATGTATATGACGGTAAGAAATTCAATCCGGCAACAGAGGCGGATGACATAGTTATCACCAAGGGACCGGATTTTGACTTTTATGTATATTATCCCTATGATGAGACTCAGAGGGATATAACGAATATCACCCACACCAGTGTCAATCAGGATGCCCTTTCGGGCTGGCTGTCGAGTGACTTTCTGAGTGGCTCGTACACGGAAAAAATCATTGACTTCTGCGTTCCCCTGAACTTCCAGCACAGGAACTCAACCGTGGAGGTACACATCAATAAGAATGACGGAGAAGTGACCGGAGCCGTTATCAAGAACGTGAAGTACAGAAGTTCGTATAATCTTCTTACCGGAGAAACTAAGGTAGATGATACCGTAACGGATTTAAGCATGTACAGCTATAAGCCGGACGAAAACCGGAATACCCTGTTCCGTGTGACTCTGCCAGAACAGACCTTGTCAACCAATACCAACCATATACAGCTTTCCGGAGGAAGCAATCTGACCCTACAGGGGACATCATCCATGCCTCTTGTAGCGGGAAATATCCATCAGTTCAACATCACCTACAAAAAGACGGTAAGCATCAAGGATTACGCTCCGGGCGGCACAACGGGCGGAGCCGGAGAGTACAGTCTGGGAAGTACGGCTACCGTAACATCATCCCCCAATCCCGGATACGAATTTGTCGGATGGTATGAGAACAATCAGTTACTAAGTTCTAACCAGTCATATACATTTAAGGTATTGTCAGACCGTACTTTGGTACCGAAGTATCGTAATTATTCAAGCTGGACTGTTAATATATCGGCAAATCCAACCCAGATTAAGACAGCAGGAGGTAGTTCGGCTATCACAGCATCTGCGGTACGTAATGTGTACATCAATGGTGAGTTACAGGGTACTGCTACCGGAACCGTATCACTGAGCAGCGACAATCCGGCATTTGTTATCCAAGGCACGACCGTCAGGGTGAGTGAAAACACAACAACCAGCACGCGTTCTGCCAACATTACAGCAAGCTGTGGAGGGGTAACCAATTCTGTTACTTTAACCCAACCAGGTAGAAAGGAAACCTATGTATTTACCATTGATGGCGGTACTTCAGTTAATGGAACTTTCGAATCAAGCGGTGGTACAGCAAAATATACCATTGTCAGCCAAAAAACCATTGTAATCGATGGCAATTCGACAACGGTTCAAGCAAACTGGAGCTCATCATGGAATACTTCATCATTCGGTTCACTGGGTAACGATGGTACACTGATTATAGTAGATAACCCAAATACGACACAACGTGCCGCCATTATCACCCTTACTCAGGAAGGAAGTGGAAAACAAGTAACAATAACTGTGAGACAGAAAAAGAAAAACTCCGTAGATATTGAAGATTAACATGATAAGAAACGTAATAATAACAACATTCATTGGTGCAGCTCTTGCGAGCTGTGCCAATGATTCTCCGGAACATAATGAAGCATTACAAGTAGAATGCTATTCACGTTCTGCGAACGAGAAAAAAGTAGTAGAAGACTTCGGCATGTATGTCTTGACCTCATCAGGAACGGCTTACCCGGGAGTAAGTAACCCAGTGCACGTTACCTATCAGTCACCAGGCTGGAACTTCTCTCCCATCCTTCTGAGTGAAGATGCCCAGATTTATTCTTTTTCTCCCTATACGGAAACAACTGATTGCTGTGCACTGAATATTAATCTTAATAATCAGACTGATTATCTTGCTTCTGCAGCAATATCTGCCAGTAAGTCTAATCCCTCAATAAGCATTACAATGAAGCATATACTCAGTAAGATTAATGTAACAATTGACGGGTCAAGTTCATGTCAAGTCAAGCTGCTGAATGTTCCAAACGCTGCGACGTACAATTTAAAAAACGATAAACTGACCGTTGGCGGAAGTGGTAATATAACGACCAGTTCATCAAGTGTTCTGATTTGTCCGGCATCCTCTCAGGTCTTGAAGATGAATATCACCTACAACGGAAAGGAATATGACTATACTGCAGCCTCTAAAACTTATGAAGCAGGTAAGGAATACGGCTATGACCTTACTATCAGTGATAGCAAGGAATTAGTCATTAATGGAGATGTGACAATTACAGACTGGGAACAAGCCGGTGATTATGAAGGAACAATAAACGAAAAATAAACATGAAGAAAAAAATTTCATTATTAGTATTTGCCTTAGCAACATCAACAGGTGCATTCGCGCAGGATGCTCGAAGCGCAATGAATCAAATACTTGATGGTTATACCTTACCTATTTTTGTTGCATTTATGCTTGGCGGAATTGTCTTAGGATTGGCTCAGCAATGGGACAATATTATAGACAAGGATAATAGAGGAACACGTAAGGATGGGCTCTTTGCGCTTGCCTGGTATGTTGGTTATGCCCTTGTAGCCGCAATAGTTGTCACAGCTGTTAAGTCGGCTATATCCGGAATATCATTAGAAGTATGAAACACAGTTTCCGAAAAGGTTTGGAAAGTCCCTGTAAAATCAGGGGCTTCCTTTCAACAGACTACTGGATACTGGTAGCAGCATTATCAGGAGCATTTATACTTTTCATCTTGGGCTTACGTTCTGGGATAATGGTCGGAAACTGGAGCACATGCATTATGACTATTATATGCAGCATCGTTCTATTTCCCATCCTGATTCGGAAATTCAGGAAGAACGCAAAAAGTAAGAAGTTCGATGAAATAAAGAAAGAATATACAATTAGTAATTTCCAATTAAGCCACACTATCAGAAAAAATGAGAACAGAAGAAGCATATAGTATCTTAGACATTATTAATGAGGAGAATGGGGTGATACTTACCAAAGGTGGAAATATCTGTATATCCTATCAATTAGAAGAACCTGAATGCTATTCGCTTTCACGTGAGGATATAGACCAAAGGAACAGTCTCATGAAAGAAGCCTTCAAGTTTCTTCCGGACGGATGCTATGTACACAAACAGGACCTCTATCTAAGGAAAAATTATCATGCAGTACCGCTGAATTGGTCATTTCTTGATATAGCAGATGCCAAACATTTTGAGGGTCGGCTATACATGCAGCACTTGTGCATCATTCACTTTGTTCTGACAGGACTCAACTCGTTGGACAAAGCATATATTTCGTCGCCTTTGGCATATAAAGAAAATTTGCATAAAGAAGATCTTGAGAAGTTATCTGATTTCCTTGAAGCGATAAATAACTGTGTCAGCATTATTAAGAATCTGAGAGACACACGGATTGCTCCCATTAAAGGAGAAGATTTGAAAAACTATATATCAGGATACTCTAACCTATTTTCTGACACAAATGCAATTACAGACATACATGTTGACAATGAGTTACATGTAGGGAAAATAAAAGGAAGATATTTCTGTATCTGTGATGAAACGATGTTCCCAGATAATATAAACAGTTATGTGAAAGACAGCTCTCTTCCGATGGCAAATGCGGAACTGTATCACCCTCTTTTTGAGGGATTGGGAATGTACCTGCCCTATAACCACATAGTTAACCAGATTATATATCTGGAAGGGAATGATAAATTACGTACACAGATTGCCCGCAATATCGACATCTATGGTTCAAACAGCTCCATGAGCAAAAGTATAAAAGTGCAGTTTGAAAAACTCGATAAACTCCAGGAGGAAATAATCGAAGAAAATGAAACGCTTGTGCGTACCCATTTTTCAGTCTGCATTTTCGATGAATCAGAAGCCGTTCTTGACAAAGCTGAGAAATCTGTAAAGGAAACATTAAACATTAACCAGTTCAGATACTATATACCCGGATATGATAACCTTGGAAGAATCCATTTTTCATGCGTTCCAGGGCAAATAAGCTGCATGCCCAAGGAGTATCTCATCCTCACAACCTTGCCTATTGCACTCTGTCTATTCCTACAGTGCAGTGAATACAGAAATGATGATGAAGGAATCTTCGTACATGATAGAATGTATCAGATACCACTTCGTAAGGACATCTGGGATGCTTCCAAAAAACGCGTAAATGCTCGTAACGGAATGATTATAGCTGGAACTGGTGGAGGAAAATCAGCCTTCACACTGAATTTCACCCAACAGCTAATAGAGCAGGATTACACCTGCATCGTTGTTGAATTCGGAAAATCCTTCAGCCAGCTTTGCAAATTGTATCCCGATATATCTCTACATGTAGATTATGACGGTAAAACGCCACTTGGAATTAACCCGTTCGATTTAGGTGGAAATGACCTTGACAATAATGATCTGGAAATGCTTTCAGGAATTATCCAGCGTTATTGGAAGCATATGTTTACCAAAGAAGAGTCTGAGAAAGAGGTTGCATTAACCCGCTTCATCCAGGACTATTACGAACAGGTTTCTTCCGGACATAACTTCGAAAATTTCTACCATTATGTAACAGAAAACTATGAGGAGATACTCAAACGGAAAAATGTTGTTAGCAAATATTTCGACCTGGAGTCTTTCAAGTTGAACTGCGGTGAGTTCTTGCCCGGACAGCGATATGAGAATGTATGCAAGGATACTCAAATGGACTTTGCATCAAAGAAATTCATCGTATTTGAACTTACGCAAATCAAGCAGGACAGATTCCTGAGTAACCTCGTAATGAGTATGATTTTCTCCATTATTCAGAAGAAACTTCTATCTGACAGACGGAAAAGAGGAATTTTGATTTTTGACGAATACGCGGAAACGGCACAAATGACTGATACGGCCACCGGAACAGGCATTCATAGTTCTGTGGCATTCTGTTATCAGAAGATTCGTAAAGAAAATGGTGCTGTGTATACCATCGTACAGACTCCTGAGCAGCTTCCCGACGACGAGAATACCAAAAACATCATCAGTAATACAGATATGCTTTTTGTATTGCCGACAAAGGAAGTAATCTATCAAAGTATAATAGACAAGTTCAAGATTACAAGAGATTATCAGATAGCATTAATGAAGTCCATGCGGAACAACTTTTCCGGTCCTCGTCCTTACTCCGAGTGCTTCATGAGAATGGGTGAGAATTACGCTACAGTAACACGCTTGGAATTTTCTAAAGAAAAATTCTTAGCCTTCCAGACTGAAGGTGAAATATGGTCAGAACTTGAAGAAAAGACCAAGAGAATGTCCATGCAGGATGCTATTACAGAATATATTAACGAACATAAAAAATAAAAGTCATGAAAAAATTATTTATTGCCTTATTAGTATCATTTCTATCCCTACAGCTACATGCCCAATGGGCTGTAGCAGATGCTCCAAATCTAGCCCAGAATGTTAAGAATTATGTGGAATTACAGAAACAGGTAGACCTACTCACCGACCAGAAAAGTAAACTTGATGAGGGTCTTGATATGATGCGTAAAGTTAATACTACAATTGGTAACTCAGTTACCGTCAAAAACATTATGGAACGGCAGATTCGTCTATCCTCCATGTGTGTAGAAATAGTAGGGAAATATGAATTAGGTCCGAAATCGGCACAAACTTTAACTACATCTATCGCACAAATATTAGCCAACAACAGAAAAATGATAAGTCTTTTTCAGATGATTTTATCACCTAATGTAAAAATGAATGATGCCGAACGTTTGAATGCCCTAACTGAAGTTGAAAAAGATATGAGAGAGGAAGAAAAGAAATTATACAAGTTTTCGTCTCTATTGAATCAATACGAACAATTCCAAAAACTATTTGAATGAATACCACAGTAAAAGTAGACAGTATTTTTAAAGAAATGTTTCTGGCTTATGCACACGTAAAATCCAGTCTTGCATTTGATGCGTTTCTCGCAATAATAGCAGGAGTCATACTTACCACTTTAGTCTTTAAATTGGCCACAATCGTTAAAGACATGTTGTCAGAAGGTAAAGGGTTTCAAGTAAAACATTTCTTTGAAGTTGGAAAGCAATATATGATTATTATGGCGGTAATTGCTATGCTACCACCTTTCATTACAGTGTTTGAACAACTCCTGGCATATACTGCAGAACATTTAGTATCAAATATAGCACCACAAGGAGCGTATGACCATAACCAACACATTCTTCATTTACTTAAACGTATGAAAGATGATTTTTTGAGTATGGATATGGTTGATATGGTGACATCAGGAATCGATAATATCCTTTCAGGAGTACTTATGGCAGGAATTGGATCATTCTTCGCGTGCGCATACGACTATATAATGCACGTATTTATGGCCACTCGCTATTTAATGCTTCTGCTGATGGAACTAGTTGGACCAATTGCAATCGTATGTCTTCTCAATGATGATACGCGCAGTTCATTCTTCACTTGGTTGAAAGGCATGTTCGGGGTTTTCATGCTATATCCAGGATTTATAATCGCGAGTGTGTTTGCGGACGAATATGTAGCTAACCTAATAACAGCAGATAAGTTCCCTGCGTTCATACTTGTAATATTTTCTTTTATCCTTAAACTATCCTTATTAGCAACTGTAAAAGCAATGGTAAATAAATGGTTATGATGCGCAACATTAAAGACATACTGAAAGATTTCAGCAAGTATGCTGAAGCTCGAAAAAGTTTTACACTCAGAACGAAAATTGTATTTATCTTCTGTTCTGTTACAATAGCAATGGTACTATTCTTCAGCTACCGGGTTGTTAACAATGCGATGAATAAGATTATAGTGGTGAATGAAGGTGGTGAATTTGTCCATTTTAAGGCTATGCAAACAGACAAGCTGTTTGAGAGTCTCTTAAAAAGTCACTGCTATTATACTGCCTACTACCTTAACAGCTTTGACCGCCTGACAATTGAAGAGAACCAGGCTCGCGGCTTGTTCCTTGTGAACAAAAGTGAAGCAAATACCATTTTCGCAAAGTATCAGGCAGACCGTGCTTACGGAGATGCACTTGAGCTAGGAGTCGTATATAGATGCGACTTTGAAAGAATAAATAAGGTAAGCGTACAGGGAAATGAATATAATGTACAGTTCTCTTCCGTTCTATCAATTATCTCAAATACGGGTACCAAGAAAGTCCGGATAATCAGTGAAGGTACCGCTATAAGGACAACACCGCAATATCCAGAGAATGTGACCGGCTTCTTTTTTAAGAATTATCAGCAAACCTATCTGCCATATGAAAACTAAATACCCCAATTTTATGGCTATCTCTCTCGGGATAATTGTCGCAGAAATGTTAGCCTTAGTATTATACCTGTTTTATCGCATAATGCCTAAGTAATGAAATGAGAACGAAATTCATAGTAATTGGAATTATAGGAGTAGTAGTAGTAGGACTACTATATCTGATTTATCTCACACTTCCTAAAGATGAGAAAGACAAAGGTGATGAAGTCAAACTTCGCAGCGAAATAAAATCCGGATATACGGTTGATGAAATGATTAACGAGGTCAAAAAAAATTCCAGACGTAATCAATATGAAGAAACCAAGCCTGACACGTCCAATGAAGAAGACTTACAACGTATACAGGAACTCATTAAACAAAACGAGGGTGCATTTCAGGAGCCTGTTCAGCAGCGTACAGAGACGGCCGTACAAGCTGTGCCGCAAAAAAAGAAAAAAGTAAATATAGAAAAGGATACTACAAGCATAGCGATAACCAAGCCTACACCTCCTGTACGTCGTACTTTTAACAGTATTCGACTGATTAAAGAAGATGAGAAAAACGCGATAAAAGCATTCGTCCATTCCACACAGACAGTCATGGTTGGTTCGACTCTTAAAATGCAGCTTGCTGAAAATTGCCTGACTGACGACGGCCAGCGAATACGAAAAGGTACGCCAGTGTACGGAGAGGTCACAGCGATTGACGGTGAAAGGGTTATTATTAAGATAAGTTCGATTAATATCAACAATAATATCCTTCCCTTCAAGAAGAACGTGTATTCCCGTGATGCCATTGAAGGAATATATGTTCCCGGGAACCCGAAATCAGACGTGGCCAAAGATGCTGGTGCATCAGCCGTTTCAGGAGCCAATACCAATATATCAGGAGGACTGGACATCGGTACCCAGCTTGTGGCAGGTGCGGCAAACAGTGTTATCAGCGCGACAAAATCCGCTACAAGCAAGAATATCCGGAAAATCAAAGTAACAATAAAAACCAATTATCAAATCCTATTAATGGAGGACAAAAAACCATGATAAAATACTTGTTATTCATAATAATGCAAATCCCTTTCTTGGCACACGCGCAAATGATTGAGGAACTTTCTGCTACTCCTCTGGAGATTGGATATGAAAAGACGCTGCACATAATATTTCCCACTGAAGTGAAATACTGTAACGCGGGGAATGACCATATACTTGCTGAAAAAGTGAGTGCACAGCCAAACATTATCCGTATCATTGCAGCAGAAAGAAACTTTCCGGGCGAAACGAATCTTTCTATCGTTACGGCAGATACTAAGTTCTATTCATATTCCATTCACTATAGTGAAACACCAAAAGTAAGTTACATTCATATAGGGGACACCTCCCCTACTCCGCATGTACTTCCAGTTGGTAAGGATAAACAAATGTATCTGATTTTCCCCGGAAAAATCACATATGAGGACCACGGTTCTCAAGACATAACAGTTGAAAAAGCTGAAGGTGTAGACAACATTCTTGCGGTCAAAGCTGTATGTGAATTTCAAAAGGAATCGAACATTTCCGTTGTCACGGATAACGGAAAATTCTACACATTCAATCTTCAATACTCTCCCAATCCTGAAGTATTCACTTTTGTCATTGATAAAGACGAACAGCAGAAGGTAGCAATACTTGACGAAGGAGAATTGACGACTGACCAGAAAGAAAAAATCCATGATGCGATAAATAAACGTTTGCCGATGGATCTTGGATTGAGAGATAAAATATCCGGGGTTGAATTTGAGATAAACAATATCTTTATTCACAATGATATTCTCCTGTTCAGAATTTCTCTTCGTAACCGCACCCAGATTAATTATACGATAGACTTTATGCGTCTGTACATTCAGGATGCGAAGAAAAGCAAGAAAACAGCTATCCAGCAGCTGGAACAAAATGTATTGTTCACATTCGATTATCCGGAAGACATTCCGGCTCACGAGAAAAGAACATTTATTGTGGCCGTGAATAAGTTCACAATACCTGACAAAAAACGACTTGTCATAGAGATTCAGGAGAAGAATGGTGGCCGGCATTTCTTCTACAAACTAAAAAATAAATCCATCCTGGAATCTGAAGAAGTTTTCCGCAATACTCAAGAGCAAAAAACTGAAGACGAAGCAGACAAGATACTCAGGAGGGTCTACCGATGATAACCTATATGATAGCCTGCATGCTGCATTTATCTATCTCATCAAACCCGAATGTAAGAAACAGTCTGATAGAACTGCTTGAAGGATGCCACACTTTACAGCCGATAGGGAAAATAATAGACATTCTCCACAAAGAAGGTATGTACGAATCCCTACCCTTACAATGGCCAGTTAAAGGTAAATACCGGATAAGCAGTCATTACGGATACCGTAATCACCCACTGACAGGAACGAAAAAATTTCACTCGGGGGTGGATATTGCAGTCGAGCTTGCCACTCCGGTATATGCCGCCGGATCAGGGAACGTCATATATGCCGGAAGAAAAGGAGGATATGGACGCTGTATCATAATACAGCACCAGTTCGGATTTACCAGTATCTACGGGCATTTATCGGCCTATTATACTACGGCAGGTAAAGAAATCAAGCAAGGACAAGCTATAGGATTTGTCGGGAGTACAGGACAAAGCACAGGTAATCACCTCCACTTTGAGATACGTAAAAATAAAAGAGCAATAAACCCAATATGGTATGATGGACATGAGAGATGAAGTTGAACAGATAATATTGCGAACAATGGTTAAGGAAGGGATGGATGCTGCACCTCAGGATTACGAGTTCCTGATGAAGTATAATCTTAAGCAGATTTATTTCTACAGTATCGACTGTTCGATGAACGGAGCAGGAATAGACCTGAAGTCTCCCATACTGGAGAAACTAAAGAAAGCAATCATAGAAGATACGACCTTTCCACTTCTTCATGATGAATACAAAAAAAGTGGAAAAGCGGGAGTCATGAAAAAATTATTGAACAACGAAGCGTATTATAAAACCTTTTTAAAATGTATTCGAAATGGTAAGTAATAATATTGTCGATTACCTGGAAAGAATTAAAGGGCTGTATACTCTCATTAAGCAGGAACATACAGGTTCTCTCAGTGATATAGCAAAAAAAATGCGATTGTCACGGCGAACCATTGCAAACTATATATCTGAACTTAAATCGCTCGGTGCGGATATAAGTTATGACAAACAGCGTAATACATATTTCTTCAACAACGAGTTTACATTGTATGCAACATTTGAAGTAAAATTATCAACATAGCGAAAGAAAAAAGGAAGAGTGCAACATTGTTGCACTGGTGCATACTTAGCTTTGCAGTATGTATAAAATAAATCTCAATTTATAAGTAAATTTTCGATTTTATAATTTTTTTGCCCCCGGAGCCTGCGTGAGTATCCTCCGGTTTTTAAAGAAAAAAGTAACACTTTTAATAATTATAATTATGAAAATGAAGTATTTATTTTTAGCATGCGGTATGGCTGCACTATTTGCTGCCTGCCAAAACGAAAATGAGCCGAAAGTTGTTTCGGACAAGCCCGGAACCAGCGGCGATTACAGAATCATCATTGAAGGAGAAGAAACGGATGCACAGACTTCCAGGTCTTCCGGAACAATCCAGTTTGTGGGAGGAACAGCGAGCGGAGCAGGACTTTATGACGGGACTGCAAAAGCCATTGTCTCTGCCACGCCAGACCCCGGATACGAAATCAATTATTTTTACGGTGGTCCTGATTCTGAACCTAAGAAATACGACAATGCCAATGGTGGAGCTTCTACCTTTGATGTCTCTATTGAGGGTCAAGACCATTTATTTCATGTCGGATTCAAGAAGAAAACCGGTTCGCTTAGGATAAACGCCGGAACTGGTGGAACAGTATCTCCAAATGGTCAAGTAGCAATCCAAAGAGAGGTACCTTTCTCAATAAAAGCAACACCCAATAGTGGTTATGAATTTGCAGGTTGGACTGTCAATAGTGGGAATGTCACAATTGCCAATGCAAGCAGTACAAGCACCACTGCAACATTAAATAGTTCTTCAGGAACTATTACAGCGCAATTCAAGCAAAAAGAAGAGTTAGTTATAAACATTTCAATTGTTCAACGAGTCAAGGCAACTGGAGAGAAAGTAGTGGCACCAATAACAGCCATTTATGATAACGGGAATGGCGATAAAGGCTATTTTAATAAAGATAACAATGATAATTTAGTAGCTACAGTCAAAGAAAGTGGCACTGTTTCTTTAAGTGCATCTGATTCAGGACAATATAGATTTTTAGGATTCTACTATATGGGAACAATCCCTTCCTCTTTTGTTGTGAGAGATTACATAAAGTCTTCATATGCAACAATATATGCATACTATGAGAAAATAAATTAATAAAATAATAAATAAATCCCAAATACAAGGCATGTATACCTGTATTTGGGATTTATTATTTTATTCACCAAACAGCTTTGATTGAACGAACAATAACGGAATAATTCTTTCCATCCATTGATATTATAGGGTTACCAGCAACTTCAATACTTATGATTTCTGCAAGATACCATTCAGGGGATACAGTATGGTCTATTGTATAGGATGATTTATTGCAAGGAAATACTACATGCTTTCCAGTGACTGAGTTATCGGTTTTTCTATATGTTATATTCAAATCTAAATCAGTAGGAAACTGAATATTAAAACCTTTTTCATTTTCAATATTAAAATTGATGTAAGAATTATTATATGTAACATCCATATATGCAAATAATATGTCTTGTTTGAATTGTGCTGTAATAGTTCCTGAAGAAATTTCATAGCTCTATTTCATCATCTTTCGATGTGGAATTTTTTGTTTGCATGAAGTTCATGCCATGGATGAAATTATGTGTCATATTATTTTTATCCTGAATCTCGGATTCCATACGGTTAATTGCAGTCTTAAAGAAAAAATCTATCAGGTATTCGTCTGTTGCTTCTTTCCGTATGAATTTGAGTGCAGAGATATATTCCTCCCTTTTTTCACGAGGAATAATAAGTATAGGCTGCTCTTTTTTTAGCAGGATAAAATTTGTAAACATTCTCCCTATACGCCCATTACCGTCCCGGAAGGGATGAAGATATTCATAAAACCCATGGAACTTGGCTGCGATTATCATTGGATGAACTCCATCTGAATCAATGGCTTCCTGTGTGCTTTTTAATAGAAGGGGTACACGCTTAATCAATTCTTTATGGTCACCAAAAATTGTGTCGCCTGCACACATATCCACCGTAGTGTATTCTCCCGGATGTGATGGGTGTTCATCATGCTGTGTCCGATATGATAAAGTATGCTCTGTTAAGAGTCTGTGCGTTTCTTTCAACAGTTCTTCAGATAAAGGCTTATCAAGGTTCTTCAGTAAAAATTCGTATGCCTGGAAATGGTCAAGCATCTCAAATGCTTCCAGTAGCGTTTTTCCTTGCGGTATCATACCAAGCCCTTTTTCCTTGAGCGTGCGTGTTTCATCAACAGAAAAACTATTCCCTTCAATGGCGCAGCTGTGGGCAGAAAATAAAATCTCATTATATTCAATGAAATCCTGTTTGCAGAATTTGTCCGATACAATTTTTTTGTATTGCGAAACAAGTTCATCGTATTTTGTTATTAGAGTACCTTTCATTAGCTTTTTATTTTCAAAGATACAAAAAACTGACTTATGATGAAATTACTTCATAGTTCTATTTCAAATTCTCTATTTTGTTCTGGTGTACAAAACTTGCTTTTTTCTAAAAGAAGTAAGTTTTGTTCAATTTCCTTAGCATGTGAGTCCTTAACACCGCACTCTTTTGCATATTCTTTCCAGTGTGAGGCTACATCAACTATTTTTTCTATAATTTCATTTGCTCTATTAATGCCGGCTTTATTAGCCACATCAATTAAATCGTTATATGAAAAATTGTCTTGTTTACCATTAAGTGACATCTGATGTCTATTAGTCCATCTCCCAGATGGTGAGTAAGAATAACACAGGTCATAAGCTGGAGCTAATTTCCATTCACCTTGTTTATTCATTATGAAACTATGATTCTTTGTATGGTCATCATGATTTCTCATAACAACATTAAAAACCATCCGACGATAGAATTCTTCCATTTGTGGGTAGCTTAGTTTCATTTTTCTCATCACTCCGAATGCTTCTTCGTATGAATGGCGAACATCCCGGTCATAATGGGCAATTCCTGCGAGTGTTTGTACATGCAGCTTTTCTCCATTATCTTCTCGGTCAAATCGTTTTGTCATAAAATGACTATAGTCATGTTCGACCAATAGCCGTGATTCCATCATATTTATTCCACATGATTGGGCCATACGGTAATATGCATATTCAATATTCCCAATACCTTTAGGGTTATTTGTTATCTTATCATGTTCCATAAAGGTGGTTCCATCGAACTTTAACAGCCAATAGTGAAATCCTTCCGGAGCTTTAATCTGTCCTGATCTTACTTCGCCGGTCATGTCGTTATACGCAATAATAGCCTTTGGTTTTGCACCTCCTGCAGATGTTCCGACTTTTAAAATATCAAGAATAGATTTATTTTCCTGGTGTAACTTTTCCTGGAATGAAGCTCTGTTATTGAATATACTATCTGCAAGTTTTGTGAGCTCTTCAATATGGAGAATTGACGATTCTTCTAACTCCTTAAATTGGTGACTTGGTTCAAATTCTAAAGCACCCATGCCTCTTTTCCCAACATAGCATAATCGGTCTAACGGTGTAATCTGCTCATTAGATAATCCATGACTCGAGAACCACTCATTAATAATTTGGGTTCCAAACTTATCCGGCAACGAATCAGCAATTAATCCTGGTAAACCGCCAAAACATGGATTTTTAGTATTTAAAAATTGATATACTCTATCTTCAGAGCTTTTTTTAAGAGGCATCATAAGTGGAGATATATCAAGTTTAGAACGAAGAAATTTAGGCTCGTATTGAAACGCTGCAATATCTTGCTTTTCATTCCAGATAAGAGAGCCTACGTTTTGCTCCCATAATTTGACATCAACAATAAGTGACATAGTTTAAAATTTAATTCCTTACTCTCTTTTTATTTTTACCTTGTAACTTTTTCATTAGAATTGGGGATAAAGGAGGTTCAGGTATAAAACCTTCAAGATTCTCCAGCATATCCAATTCTCTCAATATTCGAAGAATTTTATCGAATGATACATTTTTTCCTTGTTCTAATCGAACTACTGTATCAAGTCCAACGCCTGCCCCCTCGGCAAGTTCCTTTTGCTGAAGATTCTGCCTGATTCTATACTCTTTTATCCTTAATCCTACTTCTTTTAAAATAGCTAAGTTACTTTTTTCTGTCCACATATTTTTTTGTAAAGATATAAATAATACCTGATATATCAATTGTTATACGAAAAATATAATATATTAAATGAAATATCAGTTATTATAAGATATTGAAATGTCATTGTTCATTACTTCAGGAACTATTACAGCGCAATTTAAAGAAACTACTAGTAAGCATGTTGTTGTAATAGAATATTTTTATTGGGATGAATCTATAAATGATTATAAGATACTTACTCCTCCCAACTATCTCTATTTTTATGATATTAAAACGATGACTAAAATACAAGGTGGTGCGTATGCGAAAGGTACTGAAATAGCAGGAGACTTGACTACTGAGGAAATATCTTCAGGGGATTCTCCTACTGGTAATCGGATGATATTTGAATATTGTACAGTCAACGGCGCACGTTCAACTGCACACATTGGATTTACCGTACAGACCACAACATTTGTTTACGTGTATTTCCGTGATGCCCTTTAATCAAGAGCGAGGAAGCTGATATAACTTCCTCGCTCTAAGACTTTCTTCTCCCTATTGTCCTGTTTACTCATGCCTTCAGGCGTGGGCAGCTCATTTTTTCACTAGCGGTATTGTTGCTCTGAATGAGGAATCCAAAGAACCTGTACCGGTCATTGTCGGGCAAGGAATCTGACCACCTCCAGAAGATGAATAATACAAAGTTAATCTTGAAGCAGAGACTTCAACAGAGGCTCCGGCTCGCACTGATGTTCCAGTATAGGAAAATGCCGCAGTCATACTATTGGTGCCCGGGCCGCTAATACTTCCAGCATAATGACCTCCAATATAAATGTCAGCCTCTCCATCCCATCCATACAGGTGACAAGTCTGACCTCCATATACGTAAGTTCCGGGTACTTGTATTGTTATTGTACACGTATTTTTGGAGACAATCTCTTTGAAATTGGCCGTAATCGTTCCTGAAGTAATTATCAAAAAAAATTCCACCTTTGCAGAAAAAATGAATTTAGATAATTTGACTAAAATAGTCCAACATGAGATTAATGCAATCGCACAAGTGAATAAATTAAAAAGCCTTTGCTGCCAGCTTTCTATTACAGCTAAAGACTACTCTACCATCATTAATATATCGCCTAACTTCATAGCTCAAAAGAACCTTGGAGGAAGCTATGATACAATTATACATGAAGTATCAGAAGACAATTCTGTATATCACTCCCCTATCGAGATTTTCAATCTCATCATGGAAAGCAAAAAGATTTCACCAAATACTAAGCTGAACTATAAAAGGACGAAAAAGCTGCTTATAGAATTTGCTCCATTGGCCAGCTATCAGGATATAGATAAACGATTCATAAGAGCATTTGAAATTTATCTGACTCGTAAAAATCTTTGTGCAAATACAATTCTTAAATATCTGAAGTGTCTCAAAAGAGCATTAAGGCTTGCGCAACAAACCGGGCAAATAAAAGAAACAATAGAGGAACTATTCTCACTAACGGTGACAAAAGCAGAAATAATCCGGAAAGAGTCTCTTACCCCTCACGAGCTTAATAAGCTCCAGGAATATTTAATTTCCAATTTTACAAATATGGAAAGCGATTATCGAGAAGCGCTTTCAGCATTTTTATTTTCATGTTATACCGGCATACGCTACTCTGACATATGTCAATTGACATATGCAGATATGAAACGCATTAAAAACAAAAGATGGCTCATCTTCACCATGCAAAAAACAAAACAAAAAGTATATGTGCCACTCGACCAGATTTTCGGAGGAAGAGCATTAAAAATTATGAGACTGTTTCACCGTACTCGAGGAAAATTGTTTTATCTTCCCAGTAATGCCAAATGCAATAGAGTAATTAAGAGAGTATATAAAAATCAGCAAATAGGGAAAAAGAATATATCATTCCACACCGGACGACACACAGCAGCCACTCTCCTTCTTTTCTATAAAATACCGTTGACAACCATTCAATCCATTTTAGGGCATACTCATATAACTACTACTGAGATATATGCAGAACAGAATGAAGCGACAATATACAACTCAATTAAGGGTGTGAAATTCAAGGAATTTATTTGAAAAAGGCAGGTACGCCGTGACACGTACACTGCCCAGGTCGAAAGGACCGTCGAATTTCTATGCAAATATAAATATAATCATCATTCCATACAAATCATAGAAATAATGCATTCTCAGATTATGGGTATCCATATATTTGCATTTCTACGCATCTATATTTCTACATGTTTATATATTTATATGTTTATATTTCTACGCATCTATATTTGTAAATATGCAGAAATATATTATTTTTGCATTGTCGAATTTCTAAAACATATATTATGATAAAAACAATTTGTCCACTGAACTACAAAGGCGGTGTAGGTAAGTCAACAACCGCATACAATCTGGGCGTTGCCCTATGGTTACTTGGTAAGAAGGTTTTACTTATTGATACGGATACACAATGTAACCTCACTAATCTCATCGGATTCTCACAAAAACAAGGGGATGCAACCTTCTATGAATGGTTGACTAAAGAAGAACAAAAGATGCCGGCATATGAACAATATCCGGGTTTATATTATGTACCTGCATCTTATGAGCTTTCCAACATCGAGAGTTACCTGATGAACAAGAGAAATAGAGATAAAATACTTGCCAAGAAATTGTCTCCTTACCTCTCCCCTCTCCCTAACGGGGATTACTTGTTCGACTATATCATTATTGACTGCGCCCCCAAAGAAGGGATAGTAAACGACAACGTCATGAGCGCAAGTGACTATGTGCTGATACCTACAGAATGTTCAGGATTCTCTTTGCAAGGAATGCAGAATCTTATGTTCTCAATAAAAGATGTGAAAGAAAACCTGAATGAGAAACTTGAAATTCTCGGTTTCTTACTTATCAAATATGACAAGCAAACAAGAATCTCCAAGCAGGTAACAGAATTCTTTGAAACTAACTATCCAGACAAGGTTTTTAAAACCAAAATCAGGAAGAATGTAAAGTTCGATGAATCCCCATTAAGGCATCAAGGCATTTTCGAATACGCACCCGATGCTAACGGAGCTGAGGACTACATGTCATTGGCTGAAGAAATAACGGGTGAGAAGCGTCCAGAAGATTGGAGAGAAAAGTCTCTGCACGCATGGAATGTAAAAAATAACATTAAAGAAGAGGAGGAATAAGTATGGCCAATAACAAGCCTATAGATTTTGGAATTCAAAGCTTCATGGATAACGTGGCAGAAAATAAGCCTGCCACACCTTCTGTAGAATCGGCAAGCATCGCCCAGAACGAGGTAAGACAAGAAGTAAAGCGGTCGCCAGGTCGACCAGCTAAATCTACGCAGCGTTCTGAGCGAATAATCTTTAAACTCGATACAAAATCTTATACAGAACTATCCATGATTAAAGTATTAAACCGTCTGGATATTCAGGACGTTGTTTTTGCTGCCACGGTAAAGTTTCTGAAGGAGTTCAATTCTGATAAGGGATTGACAGCTGAAGGAATCGAAATCGTTAAAGAGATAAAGGAGCGTTATGAAAAATAGCTGAAGGAAATACATACCATAGACGGGGCGGGTAGGAAAGAAATACGTTATGTATTGCAGGAAAAAGCCCACAGCACAGTGAGGACTTGCAGCGGAAAGCCCGCCCTAGAAAGGAACGCCCGAAAGAAAAATCTACATATATACCGTATATATCATATATATTTTATATATTTGCAGAAAAGACGGAATTATGGAAGCGACAGTAGCATACAAGAAAAAGATAATCGACCTGAAAGAGGACACTTTCAAGGCTCTTTCGGTCATGGCAGCACGCCAGGGTACAAACCTGAAGAAGCTAATCGAAAGTCTGCTCGACAAGACAGCGGAAGAATACGACGACAGCGAAGCCTACCGCTATATGTCCGAAAAATATCCGGAAGGAAAGATGAAGCTGGAGAAGAACGAGCGCAAGGAATTTATGGACTGGCTGGGAGTGGTTGAGAAATGAGGGTTGAATTTTCAAAAGAGTTTGAAAAGGCTGTTCGCAAACTCTCAGGAAAGATGCTGGATTCAGTGCGTAATTCGGTACAGGAAGTCATCAATGCCGGGAGCATTGAAGAACTGACGGACTGCAAGAAGCTGGTGGATTACGAGTTTATTTACCGCCTGAGGATAGGCAGTTACCGTGCCTTCTTCAGCTATCATGTACAGATAGTGGATGACTGCGTAATGTTTCTCTATCTGGTGCCCAGAGGTCAGGCATACGACAAGAAGATGGAAAAGAACCTGCAGAGGAAAGATACTTAACGGAACTTCTATTTATAGGCATCTATATTTCTGCAAATATATATTTGCAGAAATATAGATGCCTTTTTTAGCGGTACAAAATCACACAATCTTCGACTTCGGCAGGAAGACCGAAAAGAGGGTAGTGCGTAAAATAGGGTTGCGCTTCTTCATCTGTCAGACCAGTCATGTCGCCATTGAAGATGTAGCCAAAGGCCCATGTAGGTATTTTTTCTATAGTCTTTTTCATTTCCATAATAATACAATTATACATGTGTATAATTCTACGCATATAAATGCGTAGAATTACAAAATTATTCCTCCAAGGTAATTGAAACTTTTTCAAAGAGTTTCGGGTCATTCCGCTTGAGTTGTTTAAGATACCATTTTTCACAAGTGATTTCAATATCTGTTCCATCGAAATAGAAAGGGTAACCCACTGCTGTGAGAAGTGCGGCCAATCTTGCCGGCCTACCACTGATTACAAATGTTTTTAAATCCAAAGCCATAGTTATTTATTTATGGAGTGGGAGAGTTCCCACTCCTTGTGAAACTTATAATCTTCCTTCATCAGCATAACTGAAATATTCGTTATTTCCTATGATTAAATGGTCAAGAACTTTAATGTTCATCATTCTGCCGGCTTCAACCAAAGCGCCTGTCAACCTATTATCATCCATGCTTGGAGTTAGATTACCGCTCGGATGGTTGTGTACTAAAAAGAATGAAGTTGCTCCGCATAAGAGGGCTTCTTTCATTATTACTCTTACATCAACTTGTGTTGAAGCAATACCACCGATTGAAATTCTCTGCTTACGTATTACTTTCGCTGCCTGATTAACATATATAACCCATGCTTCTTCTACCTTTAAATCACTCATAACAGGTGACATGAGCTTAAAAACATCATAGGAACAAGAAACTTTAGGATACTTGGATAATGCAGCCTGACCTCTCTTATAAAATTCAATAGCAGCCAAAGCAAGTTTCTTACGCGCAGGAGTCATTTTGTATATCACTTCATCAAGTGTACATACATTGCCATACACAACCTCTTGCTCTTTAACCATCATAGATACACTTTCTTGGTTAGTGAGAATATAAGCAAGTTCTGCCATGTCCATCGCTCTAAATTCTCCATTGATTTCGAAATTTTTTGTTTCCATACATCTATACATTAATAAGTTAAACATCAGCCGCAGGTGAATTATTCTAACTCCAGATTCAGGAGCCTTTTTCAATTCTTTTTTCTCCCTATACGACTTTTTTTTTAATCATTCTCTCCCCGAGTTCTTTCGCCTTTTTCGATGCAATAATTGTGCGACTGACCGTAGATGTATGCAAGGGTACCGGGATGAAAAATACCGCACAGCTATGCTGCTCAGGATATTTTTCATAACGGCACAAAGTGCCTTGCAGACTTCTACAAGGCGCACTACATTCGCATCATGAAAAAGGGAAAATCGGGGAGAGATACACTACGAAAAAGGAGTATAGGAAAAGAGAAAAAATGAGCAATATATACCATAATGTAACCTGAGATTTCATTATATTTGTATTTATTACCAACAATATAAATGCATGACAAAAGAAGATTTTATAAAGATGTTTTCTGATGTTAAGGTGCAACAGTTCGAGACTGATACAATTCTTAGCAAACAGGAAATAATGGATATGGTTAAGCAGTTTACCAACTCACTTAATATGGGACTGATATATTATGAGCAATGTGGTTGCAATGTTACTGTTTTTACCTCTGATAAAATGAAGTCAGAGCTTGATAAAATGAAACCCGGCTACCAGGTGACAGATCCGAACACAGGAGAATTCGGAACTATCGTTTCTGATAAATTCATTGTTTGTGGAAATTATTGTGTCAGGGTGCATTTTCCTTCAGGTGAAGATGTTTACGACTGCGATTTTTTCATTGAATAATCAATATGGAAAAGTCTTGTAAAAAAGGTGATAATGTTATCGTAAAAATACATTATAGTGCTATTAGTACTGCATGTATGAGATGGGTATATTATGACCGGCCATGCGACCTACAAATAAAACGTTCTACAAAAAATGATGAATTTATTGGCATTTGCTTTAAAGTTGAAGATGAAGCCAGCGTTTATTTTTTAAACGCAATATTAAGAGATATACAAGATTCAGAGTGTTATATAAATTATAATAGCCATGAATAAGGAACCACGAAATTTAGCGACCTACAAAGAGTTCGGAAAGATGCTTCGAGCTGTTGCCGATATTTATTCCCAAATGGGTGATACTCCATTGGAAGAAGAAGGTTGGGAGAGAGAGGAAATATCCAATGCAATCTACTTCATCACCAACAAACATGATTTTAAGGACTTCATTCAGCCGTGGAAAGATGCTTTTCTACGCAACCCAATTGACGTGACGGAAGCAAAAAAATGGGCTGCATACGTGAAAAGTTGCCGGGATAAAGGAATACCCTGTGATTACCAGGAATACGAAAAGCAAAAAGGTTAAAGAAAATGAATTAGTAGAAAATTCAGTATGTAAGGAATCCTTACGTACTGCTGCTGACGGGAAAAAATACCGTACCAATTTTTATAACCTTGACGTAATTATATCTGTAGGATATAGAGTGAGCTACCCACGCCTAAAGGCATGAGCTTTGGGGAGAATAGTCCCCTCTTTTTTCCTGCTTCTTTCTGCCATTGCTTTTTAGGACACGAGGTCGTTCATCCACAAGAGGGCAGTCCACAGGCTTGACTTTCCCACGCTCCGTGGGTAGGGCTTTCAAGCCAAAATCCTTTATGTTGCAAGCAGCATTGAAGTCCCGGTCATGGTGTGTACCACATTCCGGACAAGTCCAGCTTCGCTCGCTAAGTTTCAATCCTTTATAGATATGGCCGCACTTGCCGCAGGTCTTGGAGCTCGGAGCAAAGCGATCTATCTTTATGAGGTTCACGCCATACCACCTGCATTTATATTCAAGCATGGTGAGGAACATACCAAAGGACGCATCGACAACAGCTTGTGCCAGATGATGGTTGCGCTGCATACCCTTCACGTTCAAATCCTCCATACAGATTGTACGCACTTGGCTGTCGTGCGTAAGTGTATGGGTTATCTTGTGAAGGTTATCCTTGCGGCAGTTGGATATATGCTCCTGCAGGCGTGCAATCTTTACACGTGCCTTGTCACGGTTTGCCGAGCCTTTCTGTTTGCGGCTCAGGCGCTTCTGAAGCATGGCAAGCCTATGAAGGCTTCTCTGCAAGTTCTTCGGGTTCTCGAAAGTTCGTCCGTCAGAGCATACGACAAGAGACTTGACGCCCAGGTCTATACCTACAGTTGTCTTTTCTTGTGGTTCGGCAGCCTGGAGTTCCTGGATACTTGTATCCACCAGTACCGATGCGTAATATTTGCCGGAATGTGTCATGCTGACGGTAACGGTCTTTACCGCTCCTCTGAACTTGCGGTGGAGTACGGCAGGAATATCCTTGGCTTTGGGTATCGTAATGGTTCCTCTTTCAAAATCCACACGGCAGTGTTGAGGACATAGGAAACTCTGCCTGCTCTTGCGGGATTTGAATTTCGGAAAGCCTACAGCCTTGGTGTTCCGGAAGAAATTGGTATATGCCGTTTCAAGATTGCGGAGTGAATATAGCAATGATTGCGAATTGACTTCCTTCAGCCAGTCATGCTCCGCCTTGAGCTCATTCACCATACAATCCTGTATCTCCTTGTAAGGAACCGTCCGCTTGTCTGACTTATAGGCTTCTATCCTGAGATTGAGTGCCCAGTTATAGGCAAAGCGGCAGCAGCCGAAAGTCTTAGCAAACAGGACTTTCTGCTCATCCGTAGGATAGATTCTATATTTGTAGGCACGCAACATGATTAATTATATTAACTGTATTGCAAATATATACTATTTCGCATATATTTGCAAGCAAATTAAAGGCTTTTATCATGACACTTGCAAACAGATACACATCAAGCTCACACTGCGTCTACAACTTGGGCTATCACATAGTATTCTGTCCCAAATACAGGAGAAAGGTTCTTGTCGATGGAATAGATGAACGACTCAAAGAACTTCTCAAGGAAAAAGCGCAAGAACTGGAAATCACCATAGAAAGCATGGAGGTCATGCCTGACCATGTACACCTGTTCATCAGTAGCAAACCGACCTATGCCGTGCATTTTGTGGTAACCAGCTGAAAGGATATTCATCCGTAAAACTCAGAAAGGAGTTCCCGAAGCTCAAGAGCAGGTTACCGACACTGTGGACTCGCTCCTATTTTGTCGAATCGGTAGGACACATATCGGAGGACACAATGAAGAAATACATAGAGAACCAGAAGAATGTATGAGAACCCTTTCATCCCCTGCCTAAAGACAGGGGAATTCACGCTTTAATCTTAAAATCAATATTTTTTGAACAATTCAGAATGGCTTCCGAGCCTTAAAACCTCGATTATATCTGTTTCTGCATCCAGCCATATCAGAAGAAAATCGCCCTCGATGTGGCACTCCATGCAGCCAAGATAATCACCTTTGAGCATGTGTGCCCTGTATTTAGCTGGCAGTTCTATTTCATTCTCCAGCATCCGAAAGACTTCCAGAAGCTTTTCCAGCTTGCTGGTATTGTTCCGATACCTTTTGAAATCCTTTTTGTATTGTGTTGAGTATCGCAGTGTTTTCATCATTCACAGGACTTTATAAAGGCTTCCATGCTGCTCGTGTCTATTGTACCAGCAAATTTGCCTGAACGGGCTTCCTTGATGGCCGCTTTTGTTTCTTCATTTGGTTCTGAATAGACAACTTCCATGAGCATGCTTTCCACGTAATTGTTCAGGCTTCTGTTTGCTTTTCTCGCTTCTTCCTGCAAGACCTTCAGCAAGTCTTCACGCAAGCGGAAGGAGGTCTGTTTTCTTATTACTGCTTCCATTTTTATCTGTATTATATTGTATCACAAAAGTAATACAATTTCGCGTATTTCACAATATATGAGATAATTAAATTTTCATACAAAGAATTTTTACGCCAAACAGTGAATTGTGAACTTGACGTAGATAGCACTTGTTCCATTTTGGAACAAGTGGATTGGGTAATATTCGGCAAACAAATCGTTCTGAAATCCGAAATGGAGAACGCACTCCGACACATGGCAGTGAAAGGATACAACCAGCTGACACCTGAAGAGTGGAATGAGCTCAACCGAAAGTCAAGTGAGGACAAATGAATCCTTTAAGGTTTCAACATTTGAAATATTCATATTTCTATATATTTACGCATTTGTATTTCTGTATGTCTATATATCCACGCATCTATATTTGTAGATATATAGAAATTCCTTCTCAATCCAATAAGGGAAAAAACATTAGAATGTAGCTGGTTAGGGAGAAAAATATTATATTTGCAGATATGAGGAAAGAATTAGGAAAATGGCTGATGGATATTGCCAAATATATGGTCACGGCACTTTTGTTATCTTCGACTTTTGGAGATATGACAAATCCATTGATTGTAGCCTGCGTTGTTGTTGCTTCTGCAGCTACTTTAGGAGCCGGACTTTGGTTGGTTAGAAACACAAATAGAAAGGAGGATTAATATGGGCGCAATCGTAGTTTCAGCTTTTGTTACAATCGTAGCAATTGTGGGTGTGATTTACTTCAACTACCAGGACAAGAAAGAGCAACATAAAGCTAATAATAAAGTTTAAAAGAAGAGTTGAATGATATGGCAACTGTCGCAAAATTTGCGACAACTCAAAAAGGTAAGAGAATAATATGGGAGCATTGGTAATGTTTGGACTTGTTTCAGTTATAGCAATTGTGGGGGTGATTTACTTCAACCACCAGGACAAGAAAGAGCAACAAAGAAGTGAAATAAAAAATTAATGCTCGGTTATCGCAGATTTTACGGTAACTGAGCATTTTCTTCAAACTAATAGGGGAAAAATCTTTCAAAATTCTATATTTCTGTATATCTATATATCTACGCATCTATATTTATAGACATATATATGTCTGCTTCTCACGAATTGGCATATTCTTCATTGATTCCTTTATAACCTACAAAACCCAATAATGCCATTACATATTCGAAACATAATGACACCAATATTTTATCTGGCTCTCCTATAGAAAAAATGTCTTTTGTCTCATAAATTATTGAAACAAAAAACCAAGCAAGTATAGTTAAATTTGAAAAACATACAATCATCAAAAGCTTGTACTTCCTATTACCCTTCAGAATCAAATATGAAAGAAAGAGGTTAACGCAAATTACGATTAAAAGTACCAGAATAGTCGAACGCCGATATGGATATATGATATTCCAATCTCCTAAAATCCATGCCAGCAAGAGATACAATATCACAAAGGGAAGAATTGCTCCAACAAGACTAAAAACTATAGAAGGAGTGCCTTTAATGACTTTAGCTAATTGGTGCATTATTGTCACTCCCACTTTAAAAAATGCCAATAATATAACATCAACTACTTTTACAATCCAACATATTACTGCATCAAGAAATTCAATTATCCGAAACAACATTGCTCTAAGAGATTTCATAAAACTGTGAATATTTTTCATTTTCATAAAGAGTCTTGAAAGTTTAAACCCCGGTGCATCACTGCAGCGGGGAAAGTTAAATAGATGTATAGAAAATTCGGGGGTTCAATTATACCAATCAGCTAAAGAGACATTAATATAGTTCAATGTTTCATCCCACACATCTGCTCCCTGGTAATTATTATTGAAAAGATAATCTGCATCCAGACGAAGCAGCGTCCACTCGGATGAACCTTCAGGCTTCCAGTACAGATGAATTACTGGCCCAGCATATTCATTACCATAACTGTCTGTCGGCTTAGCATAGTATTTAGTTACCTTACACTCCATGATTCCTTTCCAGTAGCGGATACCTGGCTGAATGTCCACACTCACCCTGCCGATTTCATCCGCCCACTGCACATCATTTGTGGTATTCTGTTTCTGGGTGCCGGGCCGATATGAATTTGACTTCAGCTTAAATTCACGCTCCCAGACCGCCTTGATTTCACCTTTCAAGGCTTTCTTTCCCTTATTGGAAAGGGTATACACCACATTAAATGATTCATTATACGGGATTCTATAAGATAAAAAATTCGTATTGTCACCTTCTTTCTCCAGCAAAATATCCCTTAACGCCGGGAGATTATCCGGAGCAGGAGCCTTCACCTCATACATCCATTCCTTGGGTGAACCATTCTGCTCATAATCAATTGCCTTGAACCAGGTAGATTCACCTTTTCGCTGGAACAGCGGTACAAGCTGGTATGTACCCGGTGCGGCCGTCACATAGCACTGAATCTTTTTCCCGTCCCAATTTCCCTGAATTTTGATGTCAATAGGCTGGAACTTCTCCACAATCTGACTGCCTTGCATAAACACAAAACGCAACTTTCCCTCAAACAGTTCACTTCCCCAATGAGTATAGAAAAGGCCGAAGGGTTTCCCTTCATTCTGATAACAATCGTATCCGAACTGTGTATGATTGGTACTTATAGAAAACTGGTTTTCAAAATCAGAAAAATCAACCTCTCTGATAACAATATCATCCGTTTTCCCGAACTGACTCCAGTATTCCACATCAATGGGCACATCTTCCTTATTAACCTCACCATTATACGCACCCTTAATCTTGATGGAATAAGTATAGATTTTTCCAGCTTCCCATTCATGATAGGATGGGAAGGTATAACTCATATCCTTTCCGTCCAGCTTGAAGGATACAGATACGTCCTGCGGATGATAAAGCGGGGGCAAAATAGCTTCCGGAACTGTCGGATTGGCATCATTCAGCATATATCCGCCACCGATAGGTATATCACTCTTTTTATCCTGTTTCCATACAGCTCCGTCCTGGATATTCATTCTCAGGTAGGAAGTCACATTACGAATGGTCACGTCCGTAACCATTCCTTCACCCAAATATTCGTCACGCAGAATCTTTACCCTGACAAGCGAAAGCGCATGATTCATTTCCGGCTTTGCAGTCGGGAAATCAGACGTAACCACACACTGGCCATACATCACATCTTCCTGCTTCGTCACATCAATGTCCAGATACATGTCCCTAATGTTTTCCGAATAGGGATGATAAGCATAAACGGTCTGTTCCTTCTGCACCTCGTACGGTTCAGCGGCTATCCACTTACTTCCATTATAGGTATATTTCAGGTTCTTGTCTTCCGTGTACAAACCTATTTCATTGCCAGTCTGCCAGGCATTGATTACTCCACTTCTGGATTCAACCAGATTTTTAAGTGTGGCATCCAACCCCAGCAGCAGTTCTTCATTTATTGGTTTATCAGAATCATCCTCTGATTCTCCCGGTTCTTCAGGTGTTTGCTCGGTATTACCATTTCCTTCCGGAGGTACCGGAATTTCGTCAGTCTGACAAGCCGTAAAACATAACGGCAAAAGTCCAATCAGCATGTAGTTTCGAATTTTCATAACGTCTTCTATTTAATTTATAACACAAAGATACAATAATTTTTTTTGATTGCATCCTATCAAGTGCATTATTGTTTCTTCTCATTAATATTTTTTCACTACCAAAGAGTGAAAGAAATACATTTAGAGTGCAATGTTGTTGCACTGGTGCATACATAGCTTTGCAGTATAAATCAAAAAAAATAAAGGCATATGGAAAAAGAAAAACTTAGAGCTAAAGCATTGAAAATGTATGCAGAATTAATGGTCCAAAAAATAAAGGAAGTAGATGCCAGCGATTGGAAGAAACCCTGGTTTGGAACAGATTGGTTTGGTCAGGCGCAAAACATCAATGGCAGAAAGTATAATAACTTCAACCAGATACTTCTTTCGTTTATGAGTGAAGAAAAAGGATACAAGGTACCTGTGTTTCTGACATTCAATCAGGCTAAGGAGATGGGCACAAGCGTCCTGAAAGGTGAAAAGGGATTCCCGGTTAATCTATATACGCCAATAATTACAGATAAAGAAGGCAATAAAATTTCAATGGATATATATTCCAGCCTTACTGACGCAGAAAAAGAAGCATATACAGTTAAGCCGTATACTACTTTCTATCATGTATTCAACGTTGAACAGACTAACTTTAAAGAGATGCAGCCTGAAGCATGGGAACACATGTTAGACCGGTTTACATTTGAGAAACACGCACAAGGTAATGAATATGTAAATCCTTTCCTTGACAAGCTGATTAAAGAACAGAATTGGGTATGTCCAATCCACCTCGAGAAGCAGGACAGAGCTTTTTATAATTGGAAGGAAGATGCTATTACTTTGCCTACATTTGAGCAGTTCGCTGACAAGAAAGAATTTTATTATACCGCATTACACGAAATGGCACATTCAACCGGACATCATTCGCGTCTGAACCGCACATTCGGTAAGTTTGGTGATGATAGTTACAGCAAGGAAGAACTTGTAGCGGAATTATCTTCCGCTTTCGCAGGGAAACAGCTTGGGATGAACCCACTTCCACGAAAGGAAAATGCACAATACTTGAAAGGATGGCTGGAGGCTATTGATAAAGATCCGGAGTTCCTCTTTAAAACATTGAAAGACGTAGGACGGTCGGTAGCCATGATTGAGAAAAGTGTATCAGCAGTATCCAACCAGCAAGTGGTCCAGCCAGAACAGCATCCTGAGATAATGAAATTCTATAAGGACAATGACGGAATCATTAATGCCAGCGTAAAAGAAAATGACCATATAAAAGATGTGGTGATTTATCCACGTGGAAATGAATTCTGCTTCTCAATGGGAAATATCGGAAGTAAAAACATGCAAACCTACTTTCTTACACCAGGAGAAGCAAAAACAGTAAATGATTTATTGCAGAACAATATCCTTTCCAAGAAAATAAAAAGCGTCCGTAAAACGCTCATACTTGATGGTGATACAGCCACTATTGAGTATGCAGGTAAAAATTATGACGCTACTGATGTTATCAAAACATTAAAGAAAGACAACATTAATGTAGACACAATAAGTACATCGGAGTGGGAGAGGCTTCTAAAAGGCCAGGGACTACAGCTAAATAAAGCAACAAAGGCTGTATACAGCATTACTAAAACGCCGGCAGGATACGGTATGAAGGTTATGAGTGTTGCTAAAAATATAACCAAAACAGCGAATATAGAAGCTGAACCTTAATTCAAAAAGTATGAAAGAAAGGAAGTTAATACTCGAGCCTCAATTTGAAGGAATATATGTCCGTGAAGAAGGTGACGAGAAATATGGAGCTTATATAGCTAATGATAGAAGGCTTAGAATTGAGCCAAATAAAACTTTCAGTGATGAGAATCTTCAAAAGATTCAAGACCTGGTGTATTCAGGCAACATGATAATTACCGATGGGAAATTTAGAAACCGATTTGCTTTATCAATTATTAATTTGAAACCCACAAAGGAATATGTGGACAATATTAAAGATGAAGTGAATCAGCTCTATATTGAGACAGTGGACGGTAAAGAATACGTCTGTACTCGTGACGGCGAAATTTTTCCGGGAAAACCAGATGACTACAGTGATATACCAATAATCGGAAATCCGGAAGGGAAGAAATATATCCTTACCGATTACACCTGTCAAGTTGACGGTCAAACATTGTACCGCATCCGTGCTGTTAAGAGTTTCCCCGGTGTGAAAGCAGGTGAACTTGGCGGGTACGTAGCAGGAGAGCACAATCTATCCCAGGACGGGATATGCTGGATTTTTCCCAAAGCAATTGTAAGAGAAAACGCATTAGTTAAGGATGAAGCCAGAGTATTTGGCAAGTCACGATTGGAAGGCAATGCTTTGCTCGAAGAATATGCCAGAACATATGACTTTTCTCATATATCAGGGAACACCCGTATAGGGGGAAGTGCACAGGCCTCAGGCTATTCCCGGATTTCGGGATTTGTACAAATGTCAGGTGAAAGCCGTGCAGAAGAATATGCACAATTATCAGGCAGCGTAATATTAACAGATGGAGCACGTGTCAGTGACCACGCAAAGCTTTCCGGGAACGTGCAAATGTCAGGAGATAGCATTGCATCCGGATTTGCTGAAATAAAAGATAATGTACACCTCCATAATGAAGTACTTGTCTTTGGGCATGCGAAGATTTCCGGAAATGTCCGTCTATACGACAAATCCTCTGTCACAGAGTTTGCAGAACTAAAGGACAATGTACTCATGTGTGATGAAAGCTCTGCATTCGGAAATGCTCGCCTTTCCGGGAATGTACAAATGAGTGAATACTCATGCATCAGCGGTCATGCACAAGCTAAAGACAATGCAAAGCTGAAGGATGATTGCAATGTTTGTGGGAATGTAAAACTCTCAGGTGACTGTAATATATCTGGCTCCGCACAACTGTATGATAATGTACAGATACGTAAAAAAGGGCAGGTGAGTGGAACTGCTGAACTAACTGGAAATGTATGTGTCACTGAAAATGCCAAGATTGACGGTTATATAAAACTATCAGGAGATACCATTGTCAAGGGTAACACACATATCAGCACCCAGGAACAAGCTGATAAATTATGCCGTCAATTCCTCCATCAAAAGACTATTGAATCAACTCTCGAAATATAAATCAGGATATGGGAAAATTAAAAGAAATACGGTTCGTATATGCTGGTAGTGGAATATCCATTTCAGAAGAAGGAGATAATGATTTTACTGCCCATATTTCAAAAACCAGAAAAATAAGTATTAAACAGGGAAAACAGTTTACTCCTGAGAATCTTCATAAAATATACCAAATGGCCGATTCGGGAAACATGGTTTTCTCGAATGATAGCTCTCTTGGATACCTTGTGCTTAATCCCTTACGTAAACCTACAAAAGAATATATAAACAACTTAACAGACGAAGTTATACAGCTGTCAGTAGAGACAGTAGACGGTAAAGAATACGTCTGTACTCGTGACGGACATGTATTTTCTGATAGCCCAAACAAGTTTAGAGATATACCCCATATCTCAAATCCGGAAGATAAGAAGTACATGCTTACGAGCTATACAAAAGAATACGACGGTCAAACATTGTACCGCATCCGTGCTTTGAAGGACTTCGGTAGTGTGAAAGCTGGAGAACTTGGCGGGTACGTAGCAGGAGAGCACAATCTATCCCAATACGGGAATAGCTGGATTCAAACAGATTCAAAGGTGTTTAACCTCGCATATGTGGGTGATAACGCTATTGTCAGAAAATCAATAATGTATGGGAATGCGAAGGCAATTGAAAACTGCAGAATCATTCATACCACCATGTACGGTGATTCTGTAATTAAGGGATTTGCCATTTCAAACAACTCATACATTTATCATAAATCTGTAATATGTGGTGAAAGCCGTGTAAGCGGTCACCTTGCGTTTGAAGGCATCATTAAAGATAAGGTTTTTATTAAAGATCCGGGCGCACGAATCACGGGTAATGGAATTGAAATTTCTGATGAAGTACAGATTTCAGAGAATGTAAAGATAGACGGTCACGCTAAGATTCGTGGGAGAAGCCGTATTATGGGAAATAGTGAAATCACCGATTACGCAGAAATTTCGGGGGAAGCGATTATAAAAGATAATGTCTGCGTTGGGGGCAAATCAAGGATATGGGACAACGTAATACTTTGTGGAGATGTAAAAGTCAGCGGTCGTGCATTGATACGAGAAAATGCATCACTATATGATAAAGTCCTTGTTTGCGATGCTGTAGAGATATGTGGAGAAGCTAAAATTAAAGATAATGCAATGATAGCCGGTTGTAGCATTGTAAGAGGATATGCAAAAGTTTCCGGAGATGCAATAATCACAGATTATGCACAAATAACTTCTCACGCACAAATACGTGGTCATGCACAAATAAAGGGAAATGCCAAATTAACTGAGTTTGTTTGTATATGCGAAAATTCACGTATAGAAGGCGATGTAGTTCTATCAGGAGATACCATTGTCAAAGGTAACACACATATAAGCACCCAACAACAGGCAAATAAGGTGTTTAAACCAAGCATCAGCAAAACATCATCTAATGAAGTTTCACTATAACTTAAAATAAAACTATATGGAAATTACAGGAATTATCAAGAAAATCTACCCCTTACAACAAGGAACAAGTAAAAGTACCGGTCAACCTTGGAAAAGCATGGAGTTTTTATTAGAAACAGAAGACAGATACCCACAAAGTGCCTGCCTCCTGCTAATGAATGATAACTGTACCAGGTTCAATATTAAAGAAGGGGACAAAGTCAAGGTACAGTTTGACATGAAAGCCAGAGAATGGGAAAACAAAGGATATAATACGCTAAATGCCTGGAAAGTTGATAAAGTTCTATAACATCTAAATTAAACATTAAGTAACGATGAAAGCCAAAATTTCTGAAATATTTGAATCACTATTCAATCAAGAACTAAGATTAATTCTAAGAAACCCAATATCAATAGGAAGCATATCTGAGCCTTCTGAGGACTTACAGTGTACAGCAGTTCGTCTCGATGAGCATGCTATCAACATGATCAGCAAACCCTGTGAGCGTGCAAAAAAATATGTCATACTCAAAAATCCATACCACATTAAATTCATCGAGAATCCTTCTGAGGAACTACAGATTCTCGCTGTAAGCAAAGAACCTGATGCAATCGAACTTATAGAAAAACCTTGTTTGCGTGCAAAATTTGCATGCATATATTCTAAACCCGAAAATATCAAATATATAAAGAATCCGGATAAAGAGATTCAGGTGTCGGCAATTCAGAAATCTCCATGCCTCATAAGTGAGCTGGAAAATCCATGTGAAGCTGCTCAACTTACTGCTGTTCTTAACACACCAGAGACTATTTTTAGCATCCCTAAACCAGGTATCCGTACAATGCTGGTTGCCGTTGAGAAACTTGCAGGTTTCAAAATATTCCCCAGTGACAAGAATTTGGATACCATTACAGGAATCATTACACAATGCTATAAGCTCAAAGAAAATGAGCTGAACTACAAGGAATATTTTAAGAATGAAATTTTAAAACTTAAATTAAACGATACGCTATGAGATTCAATTTAATAGAAAGTTTACGCTCACTCTTCAATGCAAGAGCGATAAAGAAAGATCCATTCAGCATAGTTTTACTGGACAACCCTTCAGAAAAGTTACTCTCTTCAGCTGTAAGTAAAGACAGCAGAGTCTTTCTTTTACTGAAGAACCCTTCAGAAAATGTCAGCCGAATTGCAATTACTAAGAATCCATCTTTTATAAAACTTATCCCAAATCCACCTGAAACACTACAGTTATTAGCGATAAGTAAAGACCCTACACAAATAGTCAATATTAAAAACCCTACATTAAAAACTCAGTTAAAAGTAGTGTCCGCATCTCCTGAATGTATCAAACTAATTGAAAACCCTTCATTAGAAACGATTAAAGTATATGTAGGAGATGATTACAAGAGACTCTGGGATCTGAATTTAAGTAATGACAAACAAGAAAAAGTATTTAATGAGATATTCCGTGGGAAAGAATCATGGAACATTCCAACAGAAGAACTTATTACCTGGTTAAGCAACTACACAAAATTTAAAGCTAACAATATAAAAGACATCTATAACACTATTAAAGAGTCTATCAATGTAGATAGAATGAGCATTAAGCAATGGCAGGAACTTATTACGACCGGTATGTGCCGTGTAGGGAAAAAAGAAATCGTGCTATCACAGAAAGATGGAGTTTATAACATAAATATAAACCAAGAAACAATAGAAAAGCAATCAGATATTAAAAAAGAAAATGTCAAGTCTGAAGAGACAGTGAAGATAACACCGGAAGTAGAGAGAATTTCACCCCAACAAACACACCTTCGCGAATGTCTGAAAGGCACGAAGAAGAAAATAACTGAAGTAGAACTGTTGGGTGAATTAAAGAACAACAATCTTACATTAGATGAAATGAGCACTGACCAAATCAGCGAATTAATCAAAAGTGGAGAAACATCAATTAAGGACAAAACCATTAAACTTAAGAAAGAACCGTCTGGATATAAAATCAAGATAACAGAAAAACAAAATGATCAGACTGGAGAAGCTGTCAAAGAATTACCCAAGATGCAACTTCAGGAATCTCAGGAAAGTGTAGAAGAAATCCACCTCTCTAAAGCTCAATTAAGAGATATTGAGAAAAAAGGGTTCGCCAACATTCCGGGAGGAAAAATTATCAGCAAGATACAAACCCCAGCCGGCTATACATTAAAAGTTTATAATGTGATTAATACATTGACACGTCAGGGTCAAGCAGAAGCATGATATTATGGTACATTCAAAATATTATAAAGAACTAAAGCAATATTTAGAAGATTATCATCCTAATCTGGTAAAGGATGAAGAATTTATTACAACACGTAGTGAACTAGCACAGGAGACATTTATTGAATGTTCAAGAGAAGGCATGAACATAGAAGAGTGCCAGAATGAAGTTAATGAAGTTCTGTATTCAGGACTTCATTTTTCTCTCTATCAGCTTGTCGAGGATATAATAGAGGAAATGAATCTCTCATTCAGCGATAAAGATAAGTTCATCATGCAAATGTTCCTGCTCATCCAGCCCATTGTCGAGAAATACAAACTGGATGACAATTTTGAGAGAACATCAGAATATGACAAACTGTATACAGAAATCAGCCAACATATTAACCAATACATCAAGGATTATGAGCTACAATAAAAGTCAGGTACTGACAGACAACATAAATGCCATTCGTACAGCTTTTCTTCTTCAATCAGAGAACCGTACAGCCAATAGGGAAGAAAAGTCTATACTGGAGAAATACAGTGGTTTTGGTGGGCTTAAATGTATCCTTGATACGCGTCCGGTAGAAGAGTGGCCAGCTTCTGAAAAGATGCTCTTTCCACTTGTTGAAGAACTCAAACAGGTAATTAAGGAAAACAGTGATTCCGAATCTACTGCAGAGTCCTTCTACCGCAGCCTGAAAAACTCCGTGCTAACAGCTTTCTATACGCCAGAACAAATCGTCAAAACAATAGGAAAGCAATTAGAAAATTCAACCAAGGGAAATATTGATTATATGCTGGACCCTTCAAGCGGAAACGGAGTATTCCTGAATTTCACGGAAGGGAAGGTACATCGTACAGCGTACGAAAAGGACTTATTGACTGGACTAATTCTATCAGCCAAAGAGCCGGGAACGGAAGTCCGTGTAGAAGGTTTTGAAAATCTTCCGGAAATGGAAGAAGGAATATACGACCTGGTTATGTCAAATATTCCATTCGGAACAGTGAAGGTATATGACTATAGCTATCAGAAAGGAAACGCAATTAAGATGATGGCAACAAATACGTTGCATAATTATTTCTTCGTCAAAGGGCTTGATGCTGTAAAAGAAGGGGGACTGGTAGTATATATTACTACCAGAGGCGTTGCTGATTCACCATCAAATAAAGAAATCCGCCGTTACCTGATGCAGAATGCTAACCTGATTAGTACAATACGGCTTACCGATGATTTATTCACACAAACGGGAGGAATAGAAGTGGGTTCTGACCTTATTATCCTTCAAAAGAACACACAAAAACGACAGCTTAGTTATGATGAAAAACTGTTTATAGGGAGCCGTGAAGATAATCCTATTACACCCAATAATTATGTAAACAATCCGATTGAATTACATTATCTCGGTATTCCATATGCAGGTACTAACCAATATGGGAAAGCTGTAACTAAATTCAAAAGCAATGATACAACTTACAGCACCTTGTCTGAGTTACTCCAACGTGACTTCGACCAAAAATTTAATCTGGAGCTATATCTGAAGCATAGTTATCTTGGTAAATCAGTAACAGGTGATGAGCAGAAATCTGTAACCGGTGAAAAACTTGTAAGTCTTGGTGATCTGTTCAATCTTCCTGAAGAAAAGCCTGAGCCAATAGAAACCTTTGAAAAGGTTACAGATGAAGTCATGACCAATGAATGGCTTATGGACCATTATAAGCCAGGCACCTTCGTCCTATATCGTGACAGAGTAGGGACTATGGAATACAACGAGAAAAGAGTTCTCGGCTTCATCCCTGCCACCTATCTGACGCGCAACGAGCAATGTGTGATGAAAGATTACATACATGTCCGGGACGACTATTACCGATTGTTTGACTTTGAAAAAGACACACAGACAGAGAGCCGGACACTTCGGGATAAGCTGAACGATAGTTACGATTATTTTGTATCGCAACATGAAGGCCTCCGTGAATCTGCCTCAAGTATTATCATGTCGGATAATTTATCGTCCGATATTTTACCTCTGGAAAGATACGAGAACGGAGAACGCATCAAGGCAGATATATTCTTTGAACCGGTTGCATTTTCAAAGAAAGTCACAGAAACTCTTACATGTGACGAAGCTCTGGCATCTTCACTTAACCTTTACGGCTGTGTTGACTGGTCACACCTGGAAGAACGTACCGGGCTTGACGATAATCAGATACAAGCAGAACTGAAAGGTAAAATATATTATAACCCGACAACATATCAATGGGAACATTCCGGAAGTATGTTATCCGGAAACGTGTATAGGAAAATCGCGGAGATTAAACCCTATCTTACAACAAGACCGGAAAGAGCACATGATATTCAAAATACATTAAATGCACTCGAGGAAGTTAAGCCGAAGCCTATTCCATTCAATGAACTGGATTTCAATTTAGGTGAAAGGTGGATTCCGCAAGAATTATATTCAGGGTTTGCAAGTGAACTGTTCGGTGTAGAGACGGCCATCACCTATACGTCCGCTTCAGACTCATTCCTTGTTAAAATGAAAGAATATTCTTCTGCAGCCAACTCCTTGTATGGAATCAACTACCAAATGAATGCAGAGGATATCATGAACAATGCACTGCAGAACACATTTCCTCAGATTACGAAAACTGTCTATATAGACGGCGAGAAAAAAACTGTTGTTGATACAGAATCAACACAGCTTGCAGCCAGCAAGGTGCAGGATATTCAGGACAAATTCATTGACTGGTTGAATAACCGGCCTGATGAAGTGAAACAATCGCTAGCAGACATGTATAATGAACGGTTCAACTGCTTTGTCCGTCCGGATTATGACGGTTCCTGCCAGACGTTCCCAGATTTGAGTTTTGAAAAGTTCGATTATAAGGATTTGTACCCATCACAGAAAGATTGTATCTGGATGCTGAAGCAGAACGGTGGAGGAATAGCCGACCATGAAGTAGGAGGGGGTAAAACCATGATCATGTGTGTAGCATCATACGAGATGAAACGTATCGGAGTCTGCCACAAACCTATGATTATCGGTCTGAAGGCCAACGTACATGAGATAGCTGCAACCTATCGGAAAGCCTATCCACATGCAAAGATTCTGTATCCAGGAAAGGATGATTTCAAACCTGCCAACCGTCAGGAACTGTTCCAGCAAATAAAAAACAACAACTGGGACTGTGTGATTCTTACACATGACCAGTTCGGGAAGATACCGCAGTCACTCGACATTCAGAAAGAGATTATCGAAGATGAAATTCGAGATGTGGAAGAAGCCTTGGAAGTCCTAAAAAATAGCGGCATGGGATATTCCGGAAGAAGGTTGGAAAAAGGACTTGAGAAACGTATTGAAAACATGAAGGTCAAACTAAACACCATAATGAACGACATAAAACTGAGAAAAGACGATACGGTTGATTTTCGCAGCATGGGTATCGACCATATCTTTGTGGATGAGTCGCATCAGTTTAAGAACCTTATGTTTTCGACACGTCATAACCGCGTAGCAGGACTTGGCAATCCTGACGGAAGCCAAAGAGCCCTGAATCTCTATTTTGCAATCAGAGATATACAGAAAAGAACGGGACGTGATTTGGGGGCCACTTTTCTTTCCGGAACCACTATCAGCAATTCTTTGACAGAGCTGTATGCATTGTTCAAATATCTCAGGCCGGAGGCACTCGACCGACAAGGCATTACATGTTTCGATGCCTGGGCAGCAATCTACACGAGAAAAACTACGGAGTTTGAGTTCTCTGTAACCAACAACATTATACAAAAAGAACGATTCCGTCACTTCGTGAAAGTACCGGAACTTGCTCTATTTTACAACGAAATTACCGATTACAGGACAGCCGACATGATTGGTCTTGACCGCCCGGAAAAGAACCCGATATTCAAAAGTATTCCTCCAACACCGGCACAAGAAGAATTTATAGATAAACTGATGAAGTTTGCTGAATCTGGAAATGCAACCTTACTCGGACGCCATCCCTTGTCAGAAACAGAAGAAAAGGCAAAGATGCTTATTGCCACTGACTATGCAAGAAAAATGGCTCTTGACATGCGGATGATTGACTCTTTAAAATATGCAGGAGAAACCGGGAACAAGGCAAGCGTATGCGCACAGACACTATACGAATACTATCAGAAGTTCAATGCGGTTAAGGGAACACAGTTCGTTTTCTGTGACCTTGGCACGTACAAGCCGGGAGAATGGAACATCTACAGTGAAATCAAGCAGCAGCTTGTAGAGAACTACCAGATTCCACCGGAAGAAATACGTTTTATTCAGGAGGCTAAAACTGAAAGCAGCCGCAAGAAACTGATAGAAGGAATGAACGAAGGGAAAATACGCATCCTGATGGGTTCTACAAGCATGTTAGGTACCGGTGTTAATGCCCAGCAGCGTGCGGTAGCAGTCCATCATCTTGATACTACCTGGGTGCGACATGAAGTCGCATAGATAATTGTTGGAATGATACTTACGGGTATCA